>Ga0123353_10000218_pt1 | contig 72534 bp, 41 predicted proteins | sample TergutLab28metaG_3_FD_92763 | JGI IMG/M metagenome (GOLD analysis project Ga0123353, IMG submission 92763) | Labiotermes labralis P3 segment gut microbial communities from Petit-Saut dam, French Guiana - Lab288 P3 | ecosystem: Host-associated > Arthropoda: Insects > Digestive system > Gut ... | reverse complement strand
ATAATTTTCGCTTTTTTTGCAAAATCGCAGACTTTTCCGGTACATCTGTCATCAAACCTTGCGCCGACAGCTATTATAACATCCGCTGCCTGAACAGCTTTATTCGCGTAATAAGTTCCGTGCATACCGAGCATATTGAGGCTTAACGCAGAATCGTTCGGATATGCCCCTTTCGCAAGTAAAGTATTTGTAACCGGAATATCAGCTTTTTTTGAGATTTCCAAAACTTCATCTTCGGCGTTTGAAGCTATTACTCCCATTCCTATATATAAAACCGGTCTTTCACTTTTATTTATAATTTCAGCCGCTTTTTTAATTTGCCCGGGATGACCGTTGTAATTAGGTTTATATGAACGGATTTCAACTTTTTCCGGATACGCAAATTCGCAGATTCCGCGCTGTACGTCAACCGGAATATCAACTAAAACCGGTCCCGGTCTTCCTGTTGATGCTATATAAAAAGCTTCTTTTATGGTTTTTGCCAAATCTTTTACGTCTTTAACCAAAAAATTATGCTTTGTCACGGATCTTGTAATGCCGGTGGTGTCCGCTTCCTGAAAAGCGTCCTGTCCTATTACCGCTGTTGAAACCTGTCCGCTAAAAACAATAAGAGGTACCGAATCCATATAGGCGGTAGCAAGTCCGGTTACCGTATTTGTAGCCCCGGGACCCGATGTAACTATACATACACCGGTCTTTCCGGTAGAACGGGCATAACCGTCCGCCATATGGGATGCTGCCTGTTCGTGCCTTGTTAATACAAAATTTAATTTCGAACCGTAAATCGCGTCAAAAATAGGTAAAGCCTGTCCGCCGGGAAGCCCAAACACTACTTCAACGTTCTCCTTGAGTAAACTTTCAATCAAAATCTGCGCGCCAGTCATTTTTTGCGACATAGTAATGTTTGTCCTCCTTTTAAAATTTTACAGCGTTACATTATTTAATTCCGAACTTTTTAAATATTTCTTTCCAATATTTTTCATATTCCGCTTTTTCTTTAGGTCCTAATTCGTCAAACATCGGCTCCATTTTAGCTTTCTGTTCTTTCAAAGCCTGACTCAGATATGTGTGAAATACTTCTCTTTCTTCAGGCGTCATATTTTTAGATATTTCCTGTATCTGCTTTACCTGCTGATCTATCATATCATTCATCATTTTCAAAGTATCATTCTGCGCAAAAGAAACAATACTGCCGGACAACATAAAAAAACAGGCAAAAATACAAATTTTTATTTTATTCATACAGCCTCCAATGCTAAATTAAGTAAAACGCTATTATTATATCATATATTTTACTTTGAAAAGCAACACGGGCAGGCTTTGAAATCATTTCAAAGCCTGCCCGTGTCGCTTTCATAATTTGTAATTCGTAATTGTCGTTACTTCAGTATTATCTCAGCTCTTCTGTTTTGTGCTCGGCCTTCTTTTGTCTTATTTGTAGCTGTCGGTCTTGTCTTTCCAAACCATTGTTTGTCTAGCATCTCCGCTTCTACTCCCAATTCTACTAACTTCTTATGCACAGCGTTTGCTCTTCTCTGCGACAATCCTTCATTATATTTATGAGTTCCTATTTCATCCGTATGCCCTTCTATTGTCACTTGTATTGTATCATCAAGCTCTTTTAACTCTTTCAGCGCCTGCGCTATTTCTTCCGTTGCTCTTCTTGCGTCAGGTCTTAAATTTGATTTATCAAAGTCAAAATGCACTCTTGTAGTTTCTATCTGTTTCTTCAACGCTGCTATTGCCGTTTGTCTTGTTCTTTCTTCTTCCGCCTTTTTCGCCGCTCTTTCTGCCGCTTCCCTTTCTTCCGCAATTCTATTTTGTTCTTCCTCCTGTTTCAGCATTTCTTGCCGTTTTGCTTTGTCGTTGTCTTTATTTGAACTCTGTTCTTTGTCCTTTGAAGTTTGTCCAAACCTGTACCCTATTCCTGTTTCACCTACCACCTGATGAAATCTTTCCGCTTTCTCGTACGAACCCATTGCAAATACTTCCAATCCTTTCCAGATATCAGCGCTAAATCCTAACTCCGCTTTTCCGGACAACAGGCTGTTTCCCGCTCCAAATATTTTCATTTCATTGTTTAAATTATTCAGCGACGCTGTGAATGTTCCTTTACTGCCTCTCAAATTATATCTTGCTCCCAATTCTCCGTACCATCTTAATATTCCGACCTCTTTTTCCGCTCTCAATCCCACTGCCGCGTTCAATATCTCAAACTGATTGTCTTTTACCGTAAGTACCGCAGCTGCATTATCAAATCCTTTTTCCCTGAATCCGCTCGTCTTTATAAAACTTCCATCCAATCCAGCAAACGGACTTATGTTTGCTATATTGCTTTCCAATATCTTGTAAAACGCTTCCACATTTGCATTTATGTTCCATCCGTCATATTCGCTTTCCGTTCTTGACTGCAGCAGCAGTTGCTGCCTTTTTCCCTGATACTGCTGATAACCTCCGCTTAATTCTGCTCTTATTGTCCACTTATCTATAAATTTCCCTAAATACAATCCGCCGCGGTAATCGTTTATATCTACTATATCATCCCACTGATGCGTATCGTGCTGACCTATGCTTGCATAGTAACCCATCATAAAGTTGCTGTTATCGCTGTATTTTTCTAATCCCAATATTAAATATCCGTTACGCGCTTTAAAATCTCCGCTGTTAGAATCTTGTTCTACTTTTCTCTGTGAACCGTATATTCCCGCCCACACATTATATCCCTCATACCCGCTTTCTCTTCTGTCAAGTATTCTGTGATACGCCTGTCTCATTTGCTGCCCGCTTGCCAATAATGCGTTTGCGTATATACTTCCCGCTGTTTCCTCCAAAACTCTTCTTCTGCCTGCATTGTCCAGCGGGTCCATTGTTCCTACTATTTTCGATATATCATTTATTTTGTTTGAATCTCCGCTCCAAGTTGTTTCGTCTATTATTTTTGCTACTTCCGTATTGTTATGATCTAATCCCGGTATTTCCATATAATCCGTATCTATTCCTGCTATCTTTAAATAAACATTATTTGCATCCTTGCTGATTCTTATATCAATAGACGGATACAGTGCTTTAAGTCCGCTGTATATTCCACTTAATCCGTTGGATTCCAATATTGTGTATTTCTTATATATCTCAAATCCATGCGTCATATCTAAATCTATAAGACTCCCTGTATTAATTGTTGCATTTCCGGTTACTATTAACTTATCGTTTGTAGGAACAATTTCGCTGCCGATGGCTCCTTCGTTTAGTCTTATTCCCAAATTACCGCTTTCAATATAATTTCCGTTTATTGTAAGTGTTCCAAATGATGTATCGGACGGACTTACATAACCGGCTCTTACAAATCCGTTATTTGTTACATTTCCTATTATTTTTCCGGTACCGCTTAATATCGCATGTTCTTTTACAGTCAATCTTTCTGAACCAAAATCATTTGACAATATTACCATTTCCCCGCTGTTAACGTCTGTTTTGCCTATATTTGAACCGGAACCCGATATTATTATTTTCCCTAATCCGTTTTTCTCAAAAATTCCTGTATTGTCTTTGCCTATCAATCCGTTTATTGTTACTGTCACGCTGCTTATAATATCCAAATCTATTATTGAATTACTATCCAACGCGTATATTTTATTTGTCATTGTTACGTCATCCATTATGTTCAGCGTTCCGCTTGTAAAATATATGTCGCCGATTCCTGTCGCATAGCCTGTTCTTACCGTTCCGTCAAATATATTTAATATACCGTCTATCTCATTAATATTGCTGTCTAACTCTAATATACCTTTTCCTGTTTTGGTTATTATGTTATTGCTGTTTCCAATAGACGCTATAGCGTCTGCTATTGTCATTGTTATATCGTCTGCTATATTTAAATTTAACTGTGAATACTGCTCTAAATAAAATACGTTCGATTCGCCGTCTGCCATATTTCCTGATATTAAAGTATCAGTGTTCTGCGTTATGTTTAATACCGCATTATTTCCGGCTGTTCCTTCCATATAAACAGCTCCGCCTTTCTGTCCTGCCGTGTTTCCGGTAAATGTTATATTGTTTGCTGCTACCGTTGCACCGCTTCCTATATACATTGCTCCGCCGCTGTCTCCTGCCGTGTTAGATATAAAATCCACGGTCTGCACAAATTCTGCTGTGGCGTTTTCCAAGAATATCGCGCCGCCGTTGGATTTAGAATTATCTCTGAATAATGAATTTACGGTCGATTCAACTGTCACGTTTGAATTGGTTATGCGTATCCCTTCGCTGTCTGTTACATTCCACTCTCCGCTGAAAAATGTAAATGTTGACTGATTTATTGTTGTTATTCCCGCGGTTTGATTTAATTCTCCCTGTATAAAATTCATTCCGCTCAAATACAATTCCCCGCTGCCTGTTTTGTTTATTGCATTGTTATTGCTTCCTATATATATTCCGCTTGATATTGTTATCAAATTTAGCGCATTAAAATTTATTTGTGAATTATTCGCATATATATCGCTACCCAGCGCCGCGCGGTTGCCTGCAAACATTACCTGTCCGTATGTGCTGTCTATTATTATTGCTGAACTGCTTAAATATATTGCCCCGCCTTTTCCTTCCGCAGAATTATTGATAAATTCCGAATATACATTTGAAAAACTCATTGATGAACCAATCAAATATATTGCTCCGCCGTCTATTACCGCTTTGTTATTTTGAAACGTCGTGCTTCCTCCGCTAAAACTTATGTTTGAATTATTTTGAGCATATATCGCTCCGCCGCTGCCGACAAAAGAATAACTGTTTGCGCTGTTTGAACTAAATATTATACTGCCATTTGTTGCATTGAAACTCATTGTAGAACCAAGCAAATATAGGGCTCCGCCCGCGCTGCCCGTGTTTGAGCTAAATATTATATTGCCGCTTGAAACGTTAAAACTTATTATTGAATCGTCTGCCCATGATACTATGGCACCGCCGTAAGAACCTGCTTTGTTTGAAGTGAATATTATATTACCGCTTGAAACAATAAAATCTATTATTGAATTATTACCGGACCATATTCCTATAGCTCCTCCATTTGCAGATGTACTGTTTGAACTAAACAATATATTTCCGTTTGTTACATTAAAACTCATTGTTGACCCGTCTACAGCTATCGCCCCTCCGGAATACGTTTCTACTCTGTTTGAATTGAACTCTATGTTTCCGTTTACGGTAATAAAACTCATTGATGACTTGTTTGCGTATATAGCTCCGCCTCTTTCCCCTGCGCCTGCGCTGTTTGAGCTAAACAATATACTTCCGTTTGTCGCGCTGAAACTCATTGTTGACTGCAATGCGGATATCGCTCCGCCAAAGCCGGAATAACCTACGCTATTTCCGCTAAATACAATATTACCGGTTGAAACAATAAAATTCATTATTGCCTGTTCTGCTCTTATTGCTCCTCCGGAACTGAAATTACCGGTTGCCTTATTTGAATTGAATTCTATATTTCCGTTTGTCGCGCTAAAATTCATTGTTGACTGATTTGCAAATATAGCTCCGCCATATCCGTAAGCGTTTACGCTGTTTGAACTGAACATTATACTGCCACTAAAACTCATTATTGATTGCTCTGCATATATCGCTCCGCCATTACCTGCCGCCGAATTATTGATAAATTCCGTATATGCATTTGAAATACTTATCGATGAACCGATTAAATAGACTGCTCCGCCGTCGGATGTTAACGATGTATTGCTTTGAAATGTCGTAGTCCCGCCGCTAAAGCTTATTTTTGAATTATTTTGTGCATATATTGCCCCGCCGGACACAGATGCCGTATTATTGGATATATTCGCTCCTGCAAACGCCGCCGTTCCTCCGGTTACATATAAAAATCCGCCGGTCGCTGCTTGGTTGCTTTGAGCATTTAACAGAGTACCTAAAGAATTTACCCCGCTGCCTGCTCCCAAGTATATTGCGCCGCCTGATACGGATGCCGTAGAGTTGTTTATGTTTGTATCAGTCCCGTTAAATCTAAAAGTCGTGCCGCCGATTCCGTATAACAATCCGCCGTTAGCGGCTGTATTGTTCGCATACGTTATATTGCTGAATGTTAAATCTACATTTTTTTCTCCGGTTGAATATATGAACCCTCCGTTGGTGCCTGCTATGTTTCCTACAGCAACAATATTTGAGCCTGCAAAATATACATTTCCGGTTCCCTCTAAATATATCGCTCCGCCGCTGCCGCTTGAAATATTATTTGTAAATATAGCATTATAGGTAAATGTAACCGTACTGGCTGTACGTAAATATAACGCTCCGCCCGAACTTGTCGCTATATTTCCTGTAAATGTAGCAACATCAAAAACAATGCCGCCTGAATTCATAAATACCGCGCCGCCGTTTGCCGCTCTGTTTAAAGAAAACATTGAATACGTCAATGTTGAAGTCAAGACGCTTGCGTTATATATCGCTCCGCCGCTAGCCGCGCTGTTTGAGAAAAACCACGCGTTGCCAAAAGTTAAATAACTGGCATTAAATATCGCGCCGCCGTTAGTAGTTGCCGTATTTTGAATATACGTTGATGAGGAAAAAATTAGATTAACAGGATTTGCCTGCAGATTATTATATACAGCTCCGCCGTTATTAGCCCGGTTAAACTGAAACAATAAAGACGCCCATGTTCCTGTTGAAGTGATTGCAATCCCGCCGCTGTTTCCGTAGTGGTATATCGCGCCGCCGTTAGCGTTTGCCGTGTTTGAAGTAAATGTTACATTGCCGAAATAGGCATTTGCCCACGAATAACCGCTTGCGATAGCCCCGCCGTGAGTGCCTGCGCTGTTTCTGAAAAATGTTGCGGAAGAAAGAATTAAAACGCCGCCTTCCGTATTATGTATGGCTCCGCCGTGATTTGTAGACCGGTTTAACTCAAAGTAACCGTTATCGCAAGTCAGCGTCGATTTGTAGCCCAAAGCCCCATCGCCGAATAAAAATATGGCGCCGCCTTCCGTAGCCGTATTAGAGATAAAAGTTGCTGTTCCAAGAATAATATTACTGCCTGACCAACCAAAAATGGCGCCGCCTTTTCCGCCATTCAAGGCATTGTTTGCGTAAAATGTCGCGGAAGCCAAAATTATTGTACCGGAAAGGTTTGATTGTCCGGCACTGCTGACATTATATATGGCTCCGCCGCCGCCTGCCGTTCTGGTTGAATTATTAAACATAAAAGACACATTCGCATCCGGTCCTGTCGAGACAATCATACTGCGGTTTACGTTATGTATCGCTGCGGCTCCAGTAAAACTTGAAAAACAAATATTGTTTATGTTTACGGTCGAAGTATTTACTAAACCGGTATTATTATTTCCGAATAATGTCACGGAATTTCCGGAATTATCTCCGATTATCGAAATATTTTTTCCGGTGATAGTTGCCATAGAAACGTCCATAAATATGTCATTTGTTACTGTTATGGTATCCCTGGTAACCGATGTTGTTATCGCAGTATTTAATTCTGATGGAGTTCCTACTAAAAATTCAGCAGAATAAGCATTTAAAGCAGAGATAAAGCATACTGCTATAAATAATAAAATTATTCTTATACTTTTCATTAGGGCCTCCAACAATTTTACTTTAACACCGCTCCTGTATCAGCCGATTGAACAAGCTTGGCGTATCTTGAAAGATAACCCGTTTTGACTTTCGGTTCGGGTTTTACGGCATTTGCAAGCCTTAACTTTATTTCATCATCAGAAAGTTTAACATTTAAGGTTCTTTTCGGAATATCTATTTCAATTATGTCGCCGTCACTTATTGCCGCTATCGCGCCGCCTGAAGCCGCTTCCGGAGAAATATGTCCTATACACGGACCTCTTGTTCCTCCCGAAAATCTGCCGTCGGTAAGCAATGCCACGCTGTCGCTTAAACCCATTCCCGTAAGAGCGCTTGTCGGAGAAAGCATTTCCCTCATCCCGGGACCGCCTGCCGGGCCTTCGTATCTTATGACAATAACATAGCCCGAGGTTATTTTTTTGTCAAGTATAGCTTTCATAGCGTCTTCTTCGGAATTAAAAATTTTAGCTGGCCCTGAAAACACTTTCATTTTTTCGCTTACAGCCGCTTGTTTTACAACACTGCCGTTTGGAGCAATATTTCCTTTTAAAATAGCTATACCGCCTTCGGGCTTGTAAGGATTTTTAGCTCTTATTACATTCTCGTCTAAAATTTTGCCTTCTTCGGCTATTATTTTTATATTAGTACCGTTTACTGTTTTGGAAGAAAAAAGTTTCGGCTCAAGCGCTGAAAGAACTGCCGGTATACCGCCTGCGTTATCTAAATCTTCCATATAATGATCACCTGCAGGCTCTAAACAGCAAATCTGCGGAGTCGTTTTTGATATTTCGTCAAATAAATCAAGCGAAAGTTTAATTCCCGCTTCATTAGCTATAGCAGGCAAATGCAAAACGGTATTAGTAGAACCGCCCAAAGCCATATCGGCTGTTATCGCATTTTTAAAAGCATCCAAAGTTAAAATGTCGCGCGGTTTTATATTCTCTTTTACCATCTCGACAACTCTTATGCCGGACTCGTAAGCTATTCTTTTTTTCTTAGCGCTTACAGCCAAAGCCGTAGCGCAGCCGGTTAAAGACATTCCCATTGTTTCGGTAAGGCAGGCCATAGTGTTTGCCGTATACATTCCCTGGCATGACCCTGCTCCGGGACAAGCCGCCATTTCCAATTCTTTTAGCTGTTTTTCAGAAATTTTGCCTGCCTGAAATTGCCCGACGGCTTCAAAAGTATCTCGAACCATCGAACGTTTTTTATTATCATACATCCCGCTCAACATTGCTCCCGCGGTAACAACTATCGAGGGAATATTAAGTCTTGCCGCCGCCATAAGCATACCCGGGGTGATTTTGTCGCAATTGGTAAGCAGAACAAGCCCGTCAAGCATATGAGCGTTTGCAACGGTTTCAACCAAATCCGCGATTATTTCTCTTGAAGCAAGCGAATAATGCATACCGCTATGACCCATAGCAATACCGTCGCACACCGCCGGCGCGCCAAAAATAAAAGGAACTCCGCCTGCAGCTGCTATTCCTCTTTCTATATATCTTTCCAAATCGCGCATTGAAACGTGACCCGGAACCAAATCCGTAAAAGACGACGCTATGCCTATAAAAGGTTTGTCTAAATCTCTGGGGCTTATGCCTGTTGAATATAAAAGACATCTGTTAGGAGCCCTGACAGCCCCTTTTTTTATCTGATCGCTTCTCATTTTTATTCTCCTTACCTTGCTAAAATTATTATCATAAATTATATCAAATTATTCATTGAAAAATGATATAATTGACAAAAGAATTATTAATTAATAATGAATAATTAATAATTTCAGAGTTTCGCCAAAGGCGAAACATATTAAAACATTTTCGTTTTGCGAAAATTCGACATTTATTCTTTATTATTTATTAATTGTTATTTGTGAATTGGCGGAGTTTTAATGGTACGAAATTACAATTTCGAAAAATATTTTGATTGCTTACTGCAAATTGTTCCGATAAACATTGCTGCATTGGTTTTGATGACAATTTACAGATTTTTTTTCTTTTTTTATTTTGCCGATTTTTCCTCGCTTTCGGGATTATACGGAGATGTTTTCAGGGCTTTTTTTCTGGGATTCAGATTTGACCTTTCGGTTTTGGCGTATATAAATATACTGCCTGTTCTTATTTTTACGGTTTTCCTTGCAGTAAGAGATTTAAAATCATTTAAAATTTTTGCGGCAGTAATAAAGTATTATTATTTATATATTTTCAGCGTACTGGCTTTACTTACAATAATAGATTTCGGTTTCTTCACTTATTTTAACGAACATATAAATCTGCTTATTTTCGAAGCATTTGCCGATGACACAAGAGCCATTGCCGCAACTATCATTACAGACTGGCGTTTTATACCGGCTTTTATTGTTCTTGTATCCATAGTCTTTATATTCTTTAAGCTTGTCAAAAATACCGACAAACGTCTCTTGAATAAAAAAAATTTAATTGCAGCAGAGTATTGGAATATCTACATAAAAATTGTAATCGTTTTAATAGTTCCCTGCTTAATCTTTCTTGCTGCGCGCGGCACTGTATCTATGTTTCCTTTAGGAACTTTTTACACGCAAATTTCGTCAAACGCTTTTATAAACAAACTTTCTATCGGCGGAGCGCATGCTTTTACTGACGCTATACAGGCTAAACAGGAACAAAGCCAAAACCCTTTAGATATAGCGCAAAAATTCGGGATTGATAAAGAAACAATAAATCTTTCCGGTTTTGAAAAAATCACTCCTGTTAATAAGGAAGCAGAAGCAATAAGACCAAATGTTGTATTTATAGTTCTGGAAAGTTTCGGAGCATTGCCTATTATTTTCAACAGCGCGGATTTTGACGTTTTGGGAGAACTCAAAAAACATTTTGATGAAGACACCGTTTTTTATAATTTTCTTTCGGCGGGAAGCATTACCATTCACGCACTTGAAAATACAATTCTCAATATGCCGCAAAGACCGCTTGCAATGCAGATAACGCAAAGTCCGGCAGCATATAAACAGTTTCCGAGCGCGGCAGCGCTTCCTTATAAAACCGCCGGCTATCTGACAAAAGCCATTTACGGCGGAAGCCTTAACTGGAGAGGGATAGAAAACTTTTTTAAAGCTCAGGGTTTTGACAGAACTTACGGCGAAGGCGACATAAAAAATGAACACAGACACGAATGGGGAATAAACGACGCGCAGTTTTTCGAACTTTTATTAAGAGAACTTAACGCCGACCCTGAAACGCCAAAATTTATTTACGCGATGTCCACGGGTACGCATCCGCCTTATGAAACACCGCCTGATTATGTTCCCCTTACAATTAATATTCCCGAAGACTTAAAGCGTATGATGCCCGGAGAAAAAAAGTACGGTAAAAAAATATTTGAAAGTTACCAGTTCGCAAACAGGGAAGCGGCAAAATTTTTACAGGCAATAAAAAATTCTGCTCTTGCAAAAAATACCATAGTAGTTATAACCGGCGACCATAACCTTAGAGAAATCGCGGCGGCAGTTGATGAAGAACTTTTCAAAAAATATTCCGTACCTATGTATATTTATGCGCCGGAAAAACTAAAAAAACCTTTTAATACCGATATTGCCGCCTGTCACATGGATATTATGCCTACGCTTTACGATTTATCACTTTCGGACACAAAATACACAGCGGCCGGAACAAGCGTTTTGGAAAAAGAGAATCACATTGCTTATAATACCGACGGTTTTATATTGTCAGGAGATAATGCAGTTTTGTATAATATACACAATAATTCCTGCAAAACTTTTAAATTTGACGCGAAAACAAAAATGCTTTCAAAAACCGAAGAAACAAAAGAACATGCGGAAATGATAGAATATTACAAAAGAAACCTTGCCGAAGCTGATTTTTATTTAAAAACCTCAGCGGCAAAAAAGGAGAAAACACAATGAGCACAGGTCTTTTAGTATTAATCGCCGTAGTAGTTATTGCAGGTTTATATTTTCTTGCGACCTACAATAAATTTGTGACTCTTAGAAACAGAGTAAAAGAAGCATGGAGCGACATAGAAGTACAGATGAAACGCCGTTACGACTTAATTCCTAACCTTGTTTCGACGGTCAAAGGCTATGCCGCACACGAAAAAGGAACTCTTGAAGCCGTTATAACGGCAAGAAACGCCGCAATGGCAAGCCAAGGTTCTGTTGAAGATAAAGCAAAAGTTGAAAACGCGCTTTCCGGAACATTAAAGTCTCTTTTCGCGCTGTCTGAAAGTTATCCGAATCTTAAAGCTAACGAAAACTTTTTGGAACTGCAGAGAGAGCTTACCGACACCGAAAATAAAATACAGGCAAGCAGAAGATTTTACAATTCTAATGTTTTGGCAATGAATACAAAATTGGAAATGTTTCCCAGCAATATAATAGGAAATATGTTCGGATTTAAGAAAGAAGAATTTTTTAAACTTGATGAAAGCGAACAAGCTGCAAAACAGCCGGTGAAAGTTTCGTTTTAAGTATTTGCTGTCATTCCGGGCTTGACCCGGAATCCATGTTGTATAATAAATAGATTGCGGATCAAGTCCGCAATGACAACAACAGTCAGAGGAAAAATGGCTAAAATAACAACATACGATTTTATAGACGAAAACAAAAGAAAAACCATAATACTTATGGCTCTTTTTCCCATAACGCTTGTTATTATGGTTTATGCCGTTATTTTGCTTTTCAGCTTTATGTCAGGAGACGGACAAGGCAGCCAATATAATCCGTTAGACACGGCAAACCAAATGGCTATGCTTATTTTGCCGTTAGTTTCAGCCGCGGCAATAACATGGATTTTGATAAGCTACTTTTTCGGACAAAAAATCATTCTCTCAACTGCCGGAGCCGTTGAACTTACAAGCAAGACTGCCCCTGAAATAATAAGAATGGTTGAAAATATCGCTATTACTGCCGGACTTCCCATGCCGAAAGTTTACGCGATTAACGATAACGGAATGAACGCGTTTGCCACGGGAAGAGATCCTGAACATTCTTATGTAGCTTTAACTAAAGGCTTAATAAACAACCTTGAAAAATCCGAACTTGAAGCCGTGATAGCCCATGAAATGGCTCACATAGGGAACCGGGATATCAGAACTATGCTTATAATGATAGTCTGCATAAGTTTCGCGACCATCGTTGCCGAAATACTTTTAAGAATGGCATGGTTTAGACGCGGAGGCAAAAATAACGGAGCGCAGCTTCTTTTATTCGCTTTGGCAATAGCCTTTTACCTCTATGGTTTTCTTGTCGCTCCTCTTTTGAAATTCGCGGTATCAAGAACCAGAGAATTTCAGGCAGACGCAACCGCCGCTCTTATAACAAGAAATCCGCAAGGATTGATAGGCGCTTTAAGAAAAATATCAGGAAAATCAATGGTTGAATCTTTAAGAGATAAAGAAAGTATGTCGGCAATGTGCATAGAGTCACCTTTATCAGAAGATAAAAAGAATTCTTTTTTTTCAAAATTATCAGGTTTGTTCGCCACGCATCCGCCTATTGAAGCAAGAATAAAAGCTTTACAGGCAATGGACGGACAAAGATAAAAAATAGCTCAAAATATAAGGCAAAATCCGCGCTGAAACCCAGCGCGGATTTTTTATGGTTAAAACCGCATACACTCTTTTCTATGTCACCCTGAACTTGTTTCAGGGTCTGCTTTTAATTTTTTAAAGACACGATGCTGAAACGAGTTCAGCATGACACATTTTGAACATGACTTTTAAAAAACTCTCAGTTGTAAAATCTTTGCAAAAAATATAAAAACCAATGAAAATTCAACAAAATTAAGGTATACTGTTGTGATGAAGATATTCAGCAAAATATCTGTAAAACTTATAAGCTTAACCGCCGCTTGCGCGTTTTTTGTAACAAGTGTTTGCGGTTCTTTTGCTTACGGTATGGAATACTCTGACAAAAGCAAAACTTTTATCTTCAAAGATTTCTCTGTTGTACAAACTCCGGCAGACCTGTCAAAACCTGTTGTCTTTTTAATACAAGACCTGCATTGCCACAAAGAAACCCAAATTAAAATCGCAAATTTCATAGAATCCTCAGCCAACAAATACGGCATTCGCAGCGTATTTGTTGAAGGCGCGTCCTTAGAAGCGTCTCTGACAGGAAGTCTTTTAGAAAACATTGAAGATGCTTCTTTGAAACAAAAACTTATAGAATCCATGCTTAATAGCGGAAAACTTACCGGAGCGGAATACTATAAATTGACAAAAAATGGTACGGTGGCACTTATAGGCATTGAAGATGAAATCGCGTACAATCAAAATCTTGCAAGGCTTGAAGTCTTGCAGAAAAGCAAAAACAATATAGACAATATCATAAAAACAATGGATGCCAGATTGACAGACATCCAGACACAAAATCTTCACCGTGCGACTTTAAAAATCCTAAAACTTAAAAACAATTCTCTGTCAGGCAATATGAAAACAGCAAAATATAACCGCCTGCTGAAAAAATACCTGAACGATTCAAATATTGTTGAAAAATCAGAATATAATGATTTATTTTATACAACCGGCAAAATAAATATTAAAAAAACGCAGAAAGAAATATCCGGGCTCGCGAATTATTTAAAAGAAAATACTTCTTATAACCAATACAGCCAGATTATTAAAGAAACCGGCAATTTTTCAAATCTTTATGAAATAATGCCCGTTTTAAAAAGGTTGGATTTAAACATAGACATAGCGGCGCAATTTCCGTATTTAAATAAATATCTGACGCAAATAACAAAAAATGCTTCAACAGATTCTTACGCGATGCATTTGCTTTCCGAAAAACTCAAAAACAGTATTTTGTTTGATAAAGCTTTATCCCGGACAGAAACAGAAGTAATAATTCTGTCTGAAATGTATTTTGCTTTTAAGGCTCTTGTCCGTCAAAATGCCACAGAAAGAGATTATTTATACATAAACGGCTGGCAACCGCAGGCTTTTGCCGCTTTGTGGGAAAAATACTCCGGCGCTCCGTTAGATAATTTAACGCAAAACTATCTTTCGTTAAGCTTGGATTATTATGCACTTAATAATGAAAGAAATTTTATATTCGCGGAAAAGATATGCAGACAGATTTCAAAAAACAATGATAAATTTTCAATAGTTGTCACCGGAGGATTTCACGGCGAAAATTTAAAAGATATTTTGGAAGACAATGGAATTTCCTGCGTAACAATGACCCCTTTAATACATGGTTTGGGAGCGCATGATAAACTTTACTCAAAAAATATTCAATTACGGGAATTTATAAACGCTTTTCAGTTAAAATTATTTTTATCTTACGGCATTACGGAACAAATGAAACTGGCTTTTCTTGAAATTAACGATAATTTCAGGCAAAACGGAGAATTACAAAAAGCAGTGATTGATATTGTGGATGCTTATAACAAAAGCAATCCGGAAAATCCTATTGACGTTAATGCTGAAGACTTCACGGAAATAGCTAAAGACGTTTATGAAATGACTATCAAATACAGTTCCGGAGAAATCTTAAAAATTACTTTTTCTTCGGACAATGTTGAATTTGTCATTAATGAAAATAATGAACCTGTCGTCCCTGAACAGGAAAATACCGATATTCCTGTTGAAAATAACAATATTGGCGAAGACGACAAAGAACAAATTAAAAAAATTCTCGAGCAATATCCTGAGTTGGAAGGAAACGAAGAATTAAAATCCGGAATAACTAAAGTTTTTAACGTCTTGCTTGATTCCCTTGTTAAACGCGGGATTATTTCTCCTGAACAAAGAAAAGAATATAATCTTATTGTTTCCGGAACCGATGAAGCAAACGCTTTTTGCATACCGGCAACAAAAACCGTGGTAGTCACAAAAACAATACTGAATGAAATCAACTGGATATTAAAATATGAAAACGGCAGTTTGTACGAAGATCACTTAGCAGCTTTGCTGGCGCATGAAATAGAACATTCTCTTCAGGAAAGAATTATATATGACACTGAAAATAAAAATTTCGGAAAACAAGTATTGGCAAAAATTAAAGCGTCGGGACAAAGTAAAAAAAACGAATATGACTCTGATATATCTTCAATTGAAATAATAAGCGAAGCCGGCTATAATCCGCGCGCGGTAAAAGATATGCTTTCAGCACTTAGCGTATTAACATCGCTGGATTTTGACCTTTCGCACAGTCACCCTAATACTACGCAGAGGGCTAATAAAATCGCAACGCTTATAAACGACAAAAATACTCCCGTGACAAATTCCCACAAACCATACCAGCAAAATCTTTCGGATTTTTTCCCCGAAAGCAGTTTGTGGTATAAAATCAAAAACATAAACAATCTGGAAGATTTGTTTGATCTTAATATAAGTTTGAAAAAGATTTTAGAAAAATATATCGGAATTATAATGCCGCATATCGGCAAAAACAAAAAAAAGAAAAAAATTATAGATATTTATATTACAAAAACATATCCGGATCTTTCACAAAACCAGCGAGAATTTATTAAAACGCTTATGTATGACAGTTTTTATATGCTTAACAAGGAAGGCAAAAAAGACAGAGATTATACCGCAAGCAGAGCTTATAATCAGCTGACAAAGATAAAAAACTCTAACGAATATGAAAGTTTGCTTGAAATTCTGCTTGACGACAATACAGAAATTCACTATTATCCGACAATGCTGTTAGCCATGATATATTTAACGCAGATAAAATATAAGCTCGAAATAAATCCGGAACTGATTGAACAAATATCAGAAATTGACAGAATAACCCATTCTACGGAATACATGGCTAAATTACTTTCAGCAAAAGAACACATACAAATTTTAGAAACGCAGAACTTTTTTACCGCTAAAGAAGAACACACAAATGAAATATTGTTAAATCTGTTAAAGACAAGACATTTTAAAAACCTGCCTTTTAAAAAACAAAAGACATTTTTTCCTGATTTCAACAACAAAAGTTTCTATGGGCATTATTTTTACCAGAAAAATTTTGAATATGTCGCGGATTTTGTAGCAGAACTGATTTTTAAATCCGAAGAATCTCAAAATTATAAAATAAATGCCTTACAAAAACTTTATGAAGTTGATAAATCTCTAGCTGTTCTAAAGCACTTAGATACTTTGGAAAACCGTCCGTATCTTGAATTTGATGTTTCGCGCTTTTGTGAAATGCTTGATGACGAATACGACACTCTCCTTTATTATAAAGACTATTTTAACAATGCTCCTGTTGAAGAACTTAAAACCGTATTTGCCGAGATTGATAAGAAGATAAGAACTTCTAAAGACGCCGAAGAGGAAGACGAAGAAGATGAGGATGACGATAAAAACAGAAATAAATATTCCTATAAAATCGAACCGTTACTTCTCCTGCTGTATTTTAAAGAACGCGGATTTAACGCGCATATAGGCAACACATCCGAGCATAAAAACTCTCTTTCTACAACAGATTTTCTTAACGAATCGTTTTTAAGACACAATACGGATGATCTTATTAACAGCCTGAAATCGCAAGAGGTTAATTTAACTCCGGAAGATTTAGATATTTTGTTTAGCTACAACCCTCAATGGAGAGGCAGCTTATTTTTATTATTGTTCCTTTCAGGGCTGTTAAACAACACGGATTTAACAAACCATTTAGAAAAATTTCAGGTTTCATTTCTAAATTATTTTTACAAAGGCGCTTCTTTTAAAAAATCCGACAGACAAATTATAAGCGCGAAATTTAAAAGTATCTTTATGGAATCCGGCAAATACATGAGCGCGGAAACAATATTTGATTTCGACGATTTATTGAAAAACGATTCGTCAGACAGATTTGAACAAATAAAAAATACTGTAAAGCTATTACTGAACAATATAGGAATAAGAAATTGGAAACAGACTTTTGACAATATAACCCTGTATCCTTTGCTTAAATATTGGGATAAAGAAAATATTTTTACCGGTTTAGACAGTATTGAATCTTTAACAGAGGCTGCAAAAAGAATAGAAGATTTCTTTATCAATTGGGGAAGCCGCCATTTGAAAAACCTTGAAACAGAAAAACTGCTGACGCTGTATTTCTGCAAAATTTTGAATGCGGAGCCCCGTGAAACAAACTATGATTTTCTGTTTTATATGCCTTACGGCGAAGAAAAACGCACATATAAATGGTATGAACCTGAAGAAAATTTTGAAAATATAAAAGTTTCAAAAGAGCAGGCTGAAGAAATACTTTCCGCTTTTGCCGCGGTTTACGAATATTTACCCGAAGAACAAAAAAGCGCATTCGCGAGGCTTATATATAAATTATTTAAAAACAATTCTGGAAATCTGTCTTATTTTGAGACATTTGACGAACACTTAACGCTCATTGATAAACTTTGTCCTGAAACTTCCGTTTTAAAAGATGATTTTATTTACGAACTGCTGGAAAGTTTTGATATAGGAACAAAGAATTATTTAACTGTTAAAAACAAATTATCTTTTAACGATTACAGAACAAATTCCGACAGGGCAAACGTAAAAGCGCTGTTTATTGATATAGCGCAAAGCGCTTGCGGCGGCTTATCGGCAAAAGAAAAAGGCGAACTGTTACTTTGGCTGATAGATTCCCAAAAAAATAAAAAGCCCAAGCGTATAAGATATTTTGAAATTCTACAAGGCGTCAGCATTGACTATCTCAAAGAGAGTTTCTGGGCGCTTTCCCCGAATGAAAAATTTGATTTTTTATCGGCATTTCTTGAAGGAAGCGAAAGTCTTTTCAAAGAAATAAAATACCCGTCATTATCACAGGAACTGCAAAACCTGAATCCCGGCAAAGCAGCCGCCATAAAAAATGCTTTGGATGTTCCTAATCCTTCGGTTTCAGACTTGCCCCAGGGAATAAAAACGGATAAATCTGTTATCCGGCATTATAAAGAATACGAACAATTTTTAAAGAATATAAATAAGACCTTTGTAGATAAAACTTTCGGAAAAGATAAAGAAACTGTCGCGGAACTTACGTCCATTAAATTTAAAAATCATTCGTCTAACAGACAGGTAATGCTTTTAAACGACATAATAAGTTCTCTCTCTGTTAAAACGTCAGATGAGCAATTGACCGCGGCGCGAAAAAAAGCAAACTTCATAACAAGCTCGGCCGCGGCTTCGGGCACCGTAATAGTAAAAGTTATGCAAATAGCGGCAAACCAGAAAATGTTTGAAGATATTAAATCCGACGGCAAAGAAATAAACGAAGTGGTTTCCGGAATGAAAGGCGATAACGATCCGTTAAGAAAAACCATTGTTTTTGACACATTGGCTCAAACCCCTCTTTTTGAAAAAATAAAAACAGTAAGCAGACGCTTAGGTTCCGCGTCAATAGCGCAAACCCATTTAATTTCTTTTAACGAGCCTTTAACCGACAACTCGGGACAAAAACATTACGATACCGTAATAAAAGTGAAACGCCCCAGCGTAATAAAACACAGGGAAGAAGACTTTTATGTTTTTGAAAAACTGCTGCAATATTTTAAAATTAAATATCCGAAACTGGCAATGCCGTCAAGAGAGCAGTTGCAAAAAATCATTGATGAAGAATTGGATTTTGGAATAGAAGAAAGAAACACCGTGCAGCTGAACAAAAATATGAAATCAAGAAATTCCGATATACGTATGCCAGTAATTCTGAACGGTATAGAACAGCTGACAGGTAATGAAAATGAAAACAATTTCCTGCTTCAGGAATTTATTAACGGTAAAATCCTTGATAAAGCAAATGCCGGCGGAGAAATTTATTTTGAAATATTGAAAGAATTTTTTGCCGAAGTTTTTGAAGACGGATTTTTTCATGCGGATCTGCACGGAGCAAACATTATAATAGAAGATGACGGAAAAATAGTTTTTATAGATGCCGGCGCCTGCGGAAAAGTTGAAAACGATAAAAAACAAGTCCTTGCCGATATCTTTTTTGCGCTTATAACAAAAGATTTTGATATGTTTACCAGCGCGGTTAAAAGATATAGCCCCGCGCTTGCGAAAAAAACAAAAGATAAGGATTTTGTAAAATCACTAAAATCCGCATTCAGCGAACAAAAAACAGAAGCAAGATTTAATAATGTCTTTATCGCGCTGAACAAACTTGATGAAGGAATCCCGGAAGATCTACTTATGTTTTTTCAGGGTATCAGCAAAATAGGAAAATATTTCGATAAAGCCGGAAGAACGGAAGATTTTTTAAATATTCTTATGTCTTACAAATCAAACAAGAATGATATTAACTGGAAAGTGACTCTGTATCAGACATGGCAGGATTTCAAAAAAGAAGATTTCTCTTTAAAAAATACTGCGAATTTCACAAAAAGATACTTTACAGCAAGAGCCGAATTAAAAAAACTGCAGGAAACAGACAATGTATTTACCCCTCAAACTCTTGATGATTTTTGCGGTATTGTAAGAACCGCTTATCTTAACGGGGCTAAAACAACTTACACAAAAGAAGATTTAATGCGTTTTGTACCTGACGGGCAGGAACTTTCAATTGAAGAAAAAATTATGCTTTACACGACAGCCAAAATACTGGGAGCAGACATCGGCATAATAATAAATAACGATTTAGACATCAGCGGATTTAATGCCAAAACTCTTGTTTATTATATGCTGGCATTGTCTTTCAGTGAAAATTTCAAGGATTTTACGGCAAAAAAACAGCAAATATTAAAACAGCTTCAAAGCTTGTCCGCACAGCCGCAAAGCGATGCGGCAATAACCGCTCAAAAAGAATTAATAATTGCTCAAAATTTTGCAGAAAGTATGCTGTTATCAGAAGCGCCTTTATCTTACGATAAAACACAATATTACAGCCCTGCTACAGTTTCGGATATACTAAAAGCCTCTTAATAGATTGGGATGCCCGTATTAAGACCTTACGGGACAAGGACCGCAATGACAAGCAACGATGTGTCATTCCGGCCTCCGAGCCGGAATCCATTTTTAAATTAACGTGGATCCCGTATCAAGTACGGGATGACAAACAATAACTATAATTCATAGGTTCTGGCGACTTCGCGCAAAATGACTGATCTGTATCAATAGATAATTTCGTTATTAATTACATGCCGAAATATTTTTTGGCTTTGGAAACGTCTTTTGAGATTTGTTTTTTTAGTTCTTCCGCGGTTTTAAACTTCTTTTCATTCCTTATTTTCTTAATCAAGGTTACTTTGGTTTTTGATTTCTTCCAATTACCATTGAAATCCAAAATATGTGTTTCGGGAATGGTCAAGGGGACGGGGGTATTGACCAAAGAATGGTCAATACCCCCGTCCCCTTGACCATAACCATTTTCAAAAGTAGGGCGGGTTCCTATACTTGTTACTGACGGATAAATTTTCCCACCTTGAGATATTAGACTTACAAATATTCCTTTCGGAATAAGTTTTGATTTATCAACTTTCAAATTGACAGTAGGAAATCCTAATTTTTTTCCTATTCCTCTGTCTTTAAAAGGCATTCCGTTAAAAGAATAATTTCTTCCTAAAAATTTATTTACGTTTTTTATGTCGCCTTTTTCGATTAGCATACGTATATATGATGAAGACACCTGTTTTGAAGAAATTTTTAACGGTTTTATTACGTCAATTTTTATGCCATGCGTTTTAGCCTTATTTTTTAGCCAATCGGTATTTCCTTTTCTGTTTTTGCCGAACGCAAAATCCTGCCCGCAAACTATTTTCTTTGCGTTTAAAATCTCAACTAAAAATCCGTCAAAAAATTCATCCGGTTCAACTGACAGTATATCGGAAGGAACAGGTATAATTATAATTTCATCCACGCCGCAAAGAGAAAGTTCTTCGATTTTTTCGTCATACAAAGATAATAACCCGCTTACATTTCGAAACGGTCTCTCTAGCACTATGGCGACGCTTTTTAAATTGTCTTTTTTCGCATCGGACAAAGTTCTTTCAATAAGAAGCCTGTGTCCTTTGTGAATACCGTCAAAAGTGCCTATGGTGATTACAGATTTTTTGTTCATAACTATTAAATAGCCTCTGCAAGTTTTTCTAAACTTATTAATTTTGATTTTACAATTTCTATATTTTCAAGTTCATCAAATTTTAAAGCGTCGTTTACGTCAAAATTTCCGATTTTTTCCCTGCGCAATAAACTTACAACAGCGCCGCAGCCTAAAAAATCGCCTATATCTTTAGCCAAAGTTCTGATATAAGTCCCGCTTGAACAAGCTGTTCTCAAATCTATAACGCCGTTTTCATAAGATAACACTTCTATACTTTTTATGGTTACCGAGCGGGGCTTACGCTCGACTTCAATTCCTTTTCTTGCAAGTTCATAAAGTTTCATACCTTTATGTTTTATAGCCGAAAACATCGGCGGAATTTGCAATATTTCTCCCTCAAAATTCTTAACCGCGTTTTTTACCATATCAATATTAATATGCAAAAAATCTTTTTTTTGAATTACCGTACCGGCAAGATCTCCGCTGTCGGTTTCGGTTCCCAAAAGAAAAGAGCTCCTGTAAACTTTGTCTTGCTTCATAAACTTATCCTGAAGCTTAGTCGCGGAACCGACCATAATAAGCAAAAGACCGGTTGCAAGCGGATCTAATGTGCCGCAATGACCGGTCTTCTTTACATTCAAAACTTTTTTAACTGTATGAGCGGCTTTAAAAGAAGTAATCCCAACAGGTTTGTCCAAAAGCAGCATACCGGAAAAATCATTATAAATACGATTAGCCTTAGCCATTCAGCTTCTCTTTAAAAGCGTTTATAATCGTTTTTAAAGACTGCTTCATCCCTGAATTTAACGTACAGTCCGCGGCGTTTTTATGACCGCCGCCGCCGAATTTTTTAACAACTTCCAAAACGTCGAAATCTTTTACGGAACGAAAACTGACTTTTGTCGTATTTTTACCTACCTCTTTAAAAAGACAGCCAATTTTTACCCCTTCTATGCTCATTGTAAAATTTATCGTAGATTCCATTTCGTCTTCTTTCGCGCCGCTTTTTTTAAACATATCTTTCGTCAAAACCATATAAGACATTTTACCGTGGTAAACAGTATGCATTTGCGATAATGCCTGCCCCAAAAGTTTTACGCTCGCGAGAGAACTGTTTTCATAAATTTGTTTACGGACATATGCCGGCGAAACGCCGAAATCAAGAAGCTTAGCCGCGGCTATATGGGAATCAGGAGTTGTATTTAACTGCTGAAAACGTCCAGTGTCAGTCAATATACCGGTGTAAAGACATTCCGCCTCATCTTTTGTGAGCTTAATTTTCATATATTCAAAAATATTCAAAATAAGTTCCGCGGTTGATGACGAATCGGGAACTATATAATTTACGGTTCCGAAATTAGTAAACATCGCGTGATGGTCTATATTTATTATTCTTTTTGCCTGCGCAGGAGTTATTATATCTCCCATACGGGAAAAGTTTACGGATTCAAGTATTATGGCGCAGTCAAAAACTTCGCCCTTTTTAACGGATTTTTTTATTTTTTTTGCATCTTTTAGAAAATTTAAATATACCGGAATTTCATCAGCGCAATAAACTTCCGCTTTTTTTCCGAGTCTTTTTAAAACGGACTTTAAAGCCAATGCGGAACCTATGCTGTCACCGTCAGGTTTGACGTGACCCGCAATAAAAAAAGTTCCGGATTGTTTAATTATTTTTGAGATTTCCGATATTTTTTTCAAATCGGATTTAAGAATTGAGTTTTTCATAAGCTAGTTTTTGTTTTAAGCGAGAAGTATTTTGAGGTTAGGCGACGCTTGCGACGGCGAAACGTATCGCGGGAGCTGCGCGGGAATACGTGAGCCGACGCGTAAGGAAGCATAAACTCAAAAGACAAATCGCTACTTTTCTTCTTCTATTTTTTTAAGTAAGTCAAATACTTTTGAAGCTGTTTCATTAGTATCGTCGTAAGTGAACGTTATTGTAGGAGTACGCCTTAAATTTAACTTTAATGCAAGCTGATGTCTTACTTCTTTTGTATTTTTGGCAAGTATTTCCGCGGCTTGTTTTTTATCTTCTTCATTGCCGAAAACAGAATAAAAAATTCTGCATGTCTGCAAATCATCCGTAAGTTTTACGCTCATAATAGTTACAATCGCTACATTAAGATCGCGGATGTCACGGATAATTTCCGAAACTGTCTGCTGTATAAGTTCTCCGACTCTTGTCGAACGTTTGTATGATGTAGGCATATTAACTCCAATTACGAATTTCAAATTACGAATGACGAATAAACGTCAAACGTCTTTTTTTGTTATTTAGTATTTAACTTGGATCCCCGACTAAGGCACTCGGGGATGACAAAAGAAAGGATTAACATCCTGCTTTTGTCAATTTTCTTCCAGTTTTCTAGCTACTTTTTCAGTCGTAAAGTTTTCTATTATGTCGCCTGTTTTAATATCGGCGTAGTTTTCAAGACCGACTCCGCATTCATAGCCTTTTTCGACTTCTTTTACGTCGTCTTTCATTCTTTTAAGCGAAGATATATTTCCTTCAAAAACTATGACATTATCTCTCAAAAGCCTTACTTTCGAGCCTCTTTGTATTTTTCCGTCAATAACGGAACATCCCGCAATTGTTCCGAAACTTGAAAGTTTAAACACCTGTTTAACAACCGCTTTGCCGAGAATTTTCTCTTTTGTATCCGGCTCAAGTTTTCCTTCCATGGCGGCTTTAACGTCGGCAATTAAATCGTAAATTATTCTGTAAACGTTTATGCTTACGCCTTCTTTTTCGGCAAGTTTTTCAACGGTAGCGTCCGGTCTTAAATTAAAACCTACTATTAAAGCGTTAGAGGCAACTGCCAAAGCTACGTCGGATTCTGTAATCGAACCGGCGCCTCTGTGAATTATTTTAAGAGTTACTTCATTAGTTGACATTCTTTCCAAAGAATCGCTTAAAGCTCCGAGTGATCCTTGAACGTCGGCTTTCAAAATTATTTTTAAGTCTTTTGTCTGACCCGAACTTATGTCCATAAGAGAAAGATGGTGTCTGGGTTTCAAAGATGAAGCTTTGGCTTTATCTTTTCTGGACTGCGCTATTTCTCTTGCTTGCGACTCATGGTCTACGACAACAAACTTATCGCCTGCCTGAGGAGGCTCGTTTATGCCTAAAACTTCAATCGGAGTGCTTGGCGGCGCTTCGTTAAATCTTTTTCCGTGTTCGTCCGCCATCGCTCTGATTTTTCCGTAAGTCGTGCCTACTACTATATTATCGCCTACTCTTAAAGTTCCGTGTTGGACCAAAAGCGTGGCAACGGGACCTCTTCTTGAATCGAGTTTCGCCTCAACAACAATTCCGTCGGCTTTTTTGTCTGGATTCGCTTTTAATTCCATCATTTCGGCTTTTAGCAAAATCATATCCAAAAGCGAATCTATATTTATTCTTCTTTTCGCGGAAATATCCACCATTATTGCGTCTCCGCCCCATTCTTCGGGAGCAAGACCGTAATTGCTTAACTCCTGCCTGATTCTTTGCGGATCTGACGTAGGCAAATCTATTTTATTTACGGCTACTATTATAGGAACTCCCGCGGCTTTAGCGTGGTTTATGGCTTCGATAGTCTGAGGCATAACGCCGTCGGCGGCTGAAACAACCAAAACTACGATATCCGTAACCTGCGCGCCTCTTGAACGCATAGCCGTAAAAGCTTCGTGACCCGGAGTATCTAAAAACGTAACATTTCCGCCGTTAGGCGTTTTTACTTTATAGGCGCCTATATGCTGGGTAATTCCTCCGTGCTCCCCGCCTGCCACGTCGCTGCTTCTTATAGAGTCAAGAAGAGACGTCTTACCGTGGTCAACGTGTCCCATTATGGTAACTATGGGAAAACGGGGTTTAAGCGTCGCCGGATCTTCTTTTTCACTTTCTTCCGACTCTTCAGAATAAATTGAAGAAAGTTTAGCGTCATATTTAAATTCGTTTGCCAAAAGTATGGCGACATCAGTATCAAGTCTTTGGTTTATTGTAGCAAGGCTTCCCATTGAAAGAAGTTTTTTCAAAACTTCTCCGGGAGTAAGCTTCATTTTTTCGGCAAGCTCTCTTACCGTGATAAGTTCGTTTATGTGAATTATGCCTTTTAATTCTTTTCTTTTACGTTCTTCTTCGGCTTCTCTTTCCAAACGCTCTTTTTCAAATTTTTCTTTTTCGAGCCTTTCTTTTTCAAGTCTTTCAGCTTCAAGCCTTGCTCTTTCCTGCACAGCGCGTTTCTCTTTTTCTATTCTTTCCTTTTCGAGCTTCGTGCGTTCAAGTTTTTCTTTTTCAAGCCTTGCTTGTTCAATCTTTGCCTGCTCAAGCTTAACCTGTTCAAGTTTGGCTTGTTCAATTTTCTGTTTATTTACGTCAACCGTTTCGGTTTCAATTTTTATTTTTGTTTTTTTCTCTGCAGGAGTCACGGCAGCAGCAGTCTTAACAGGTTTTACTTTTGCCGCAGGCTTAGAAACAGGCTCTTTTTTTGCCGCGGGTTTAGCCGCTGCTTTAACGATTTTCTTAGCCGGTTCTTTAACGGCTTTTACAGCGCTCTTTTTAACCGCCGTTTCTTTTTTCGGTTTTGACGGCAAAGCAGACGCCTTTTTCTTTGCGGCGCTTTCCTTATCGGAATCTTTTGTTATTTTGGTTGTTTTATTTGCCATAGGTCCCTTCCTCCGAGCTGCATTTAAGCTTTTTTCTTTTTTGCCGCTTCTATAATTTTTTCAGCCGTTTTAGGACCAATTCCCGGAAGCGTCGTCAAATCATCTACGGTAAGCTGCGTAAGTCTTTCTATATCCGAAAAACCTGCCTGTACAAGTATTGCTATAGTTTTTTCGCCGATACCTTCAAGCTGTTCCAAAGCTTCCGTCTGTTTTTCGGCTCTTTCTTCGCTTTCGAGTTTTTTCTGGCCTTCGGATTTAACATCTATATGCCACCCGGTAAGTTTAGCGGCAAGTCTTACATTATGACCGTTCTTGCCAATTGCAAGAGAAAGCATATCATCGGCAACCATAACTTCCGCTTTTTTATCTTCTTCCGAAAGCAAAATCACCGATACAACTTTAGCCGGAGAAAGCGCTCCAGCAATATATTTCGCCGGGTCTATTGAAAAAGGAACCAAGTCTATTCTTTCACCCCTAAGCTCATCAATAATAGGTTTTACCCGCGCGCCTTTAATGCCTACGCACGCGCCCACAGGATCAACTTTGGGATTACGCGACAACACAGCGACTTTTGTTCTCATTCCGGGTTCGCGGACAACATTAACTATCTCGACAACTTTTTCGTATATTTCGGGAACTTCAAGTTCAAAAAGCCTTTTTACAAGTTCCGTGCTTGCACGGGACAAAACCGTTCCGGGTCCTTTTGAATTTTTTTCAACCTTTGTTATCACCGCTCTTATATGCTGGCCGACATTAAATTTTTCTTTAAACACCTGCTCGCTTGCCGGAAGAATAGCTTCGGTTTTTCCCAAATCAACGATTATATTTTTGTTAGCTATGCGGTAAATAACGCCGTTTATAATCTGCCCGACTTTTTCTTTCATTTCTTCATATAACGAATCTCTTTCGGATTCTCTTATTTTTTGCACGATAACCTGTTTCGCGGTCTGCGCGGCAATACGCGAAAAATCCTGCGTATCCAAAGGAATTCTTACTTCCGCACCTACTTCGCTGGACTGACCTAATTTTTTTGCTTCCTGAACGCTTATTTCCAAAAGAGGATTAACAACGTCTTTAGTAACAATTTTTATAACGCTCGCACCCATCTCGCCCGTATCTGTATCTACTTTCGCCTCTACGTTAACATTCTTGCCGACGTGTTTTTTATAGGCAGATACCAAAGCGTTTTCTATTACCGCCAGAATATCCTCTTTTCTGATTTTTTTGTCTTTCTCTATCTGCTCAAGAGCCATCAAAAGTTCACTCTTTTCCGACATGGCATTTCCCCCTTATATATCAGCTTCTAAATTTGCTTTTTTTATTTCTGTTATCTCTATTTCAACTTCACCTTTTGTCACGTCATTAATTATTACTTTTCCGTCATTACAGGAGCAAATTTCTCCTAAAAAATTCTTTTGGTTATTTATAGGATTAAAAGTCCTTACTTTTATTTTACTTCCGGCAAACCGTTTAAAATCTTTTTCGGTTTTTAAAACCCTGTCAATCCCGGGAGACGAAACTTCCAAAACGTAAGAATCCTTCAATATGTCGCTTTCATCTAAAGAAGCTTCAAAAGCGCGGCTTGCCTGAGCGCAGTCATCCATATTAACGCCGTTTTCTTTATCTATAAAAATTCTTAAAACCCAATCGCCGGCTTCTTTTAAATACTGAACGTCAACCAGTTCCATATTTTCATTTTCCGCAACAGGACTTAGAATATTTTCTATTTCTTTTATTTTGCTTTGAGTATCAGCCATTTTATATTCCCTCAAAAATAAAAGACGGCTAATTATCAGCCGCCTTCTCTGTTTCAGATTATACAAAGTTTTGTAAATTATTACAACCAAAAATAGGTAAGAGAAATTCTGTGCGTAATACCCAAATTCCCAAAAGGAACAAAAGCATAATTCACTATAAACGATCTATACCCTAAGCCAAATCCCGCAGTAAGCCCAGTTACGCCTTCGGCATCTGACGTTGTGTTATATCCGCCTCGGAATGCTGCAGAAACATACTCGCTCAAAGGCAATGAATATTCAGCCCCTAAAGCGCAATACGCTTTTCCGGCAAACGGAACGCCTATATCCATTGCCGCCAGCAAATGTTCGTTAAACTGATACGCTCCGCCAAGCCGGATTGTTCCCGGCAGTTTTTCGCTTTCCTGATCGTATTTTACTCCGCTTCCTATATTTGATATTGTCAAACCTGACAAAAATTTGCCGTCAAACATTTTCGGCGCGCTTATACCTAAATCAAAAGCAAATGCCGTCGCTTCAGCTTCAAGTTTAGACCGTATTATTTTTCCGCTTATGCCTATGCCAAAACCGCTGATATCCACGGAATATCCGGCAGCCACAGCAACGTCATAAGGATTTACGCTGCCGACATCATTGCCTGACATATCGAACATCTCTACTTTTCCGTAAGAAAAATATTGCAGCGATACGCCTAACGCGCTTTTCTCATTTATCTGATAGCCGAAAGACGCATAATCGTAACTGCTTCCTTCAAGATACGCCGAATGCATAAAATCAAAACTGTTCTTTCCTTTTTTGACCATTAACCCGGGATTCCAATACATTGCAGTTGAATCATTGGCAAATGCTGTTCCCGCCGCACCCATTGCTATATATCTTGCACCCGCGGGCATTTGTAAAAACGGCAACGCAGTTGTCCCTTCAGACGCGTATAATACCGCGACTGATAGCAACATCATTATGAAAACTAATAATAAAAGCTTTGCCTTCGTTTTCATTTTCTTTTCCCGTTTAAGACGTTCCTTCATAATTCGTAATTGCCGTTTTATTATCTCTGTATCATTATCTTTATAGTTTTTTCATCGCCGCCGCTGTACTCCACATAACCTATATACACTCCGCTTGAAACCCTGTCTCCGCTTTCATTTCTTGTATCCCATTGTACTGGCGGAGCGCCTGCGGCTATTTTTAATGTTTTAACTTTCTTACCTAAATATGTATATATTGTTATTGTTGCGTCTTTTGACGATAAATTCTCAAAATTCACAAATCCGTTATTCCGTACCGGATTAGGGTAAAATTTAAATACTGTCGAAACAGACATTGGGCTCGGTATTTTGGCAAGTATGGCAAATACCGATAAATGGTCTGTTTTAGCGCTCACTGACTTATCAGCAGGATCAATCTCCGAATCTAACGGAATCCATTTATTGCTTACATCATCGTATCTGGCTATGACAAGAGCATTTTCATCTATACTGCCCAAACTTTCAATAGTATATGGTATTTTTAATAACAAAGGTATTGACGGCTGATTACCCTGAGCTTCTACTTTCACGCCGATTCCGGTATGAGTAAACCCTGAATTTTTATCGGGCATAACAAAATTGGTTTCCTGAGTTATGGTTACAGTGACACCTCCGGGGAAAGTTCCTTCCGAAACAAAAACCGAAGCGTTTTTCGTAACACCGTTAAAAGCCATTATTACTCCAAGCTCATTATACGGCGAATGATTTGCGTTATAAGTAACAGCACTCAGGTATTCGTATCCGGTTGCCAACGATACAGCACAGACATTCCAAGTTCCGGTATCCACGGCAGTAATATCAAAAGAACAAATAATTTTATCGCTCGCAAAAGAAGAAATTGAAGGAGTAATTTCTTCCCCGTCGCTTTCTCTTTTAAGTTTTATTATGGTATCGCCAAGTAAAAAATTTGAACCATTCACAGTCATTTCTACTAGAGTTGAAAATTCAAATTCTTTGTATGAAAAAGATGTTATGGCAGGAGCTTGATATACAATAACCGCATTAGGAATTGTTACTAAATCCCCCTCAGAATTAAGCGCAGTCAAATTAAATGTTTCCTGAACGCTGAGATTAGGAATATCAAAAACAATGTTTGCTGACTCCGGTGAATGAACGGTAAAAGTCGAAGCATTTATAACCTCGGATTGATTTTCAAGCCTTAAACCTGCCAGATTATCAAACTGCTTGCCCGTAATACCGGCACTAAATTGCGTTCCTTCTATTGCGACTGTCTTATCTATTCCGGTAAGTAATATATTCTCCTCTATTGAAAACGCTTCGGTTTTTGTTACGCGTTCGGAAACATATCCGTAATTTTCTAAAATAATGTCCCAGTTTCCTGTCCGGCTGTTTGAAGGTATATTAAAAAAGGCATTTATCTGTCCTGATGATACATATACCGTCGAACTTGCCGTAATAGACTGATTTTCAAAAATAAGCTTTGCAACTGAACTGTCAATAAAATTATCCCCGTAAATTGATATTTCAACGCTTTTGCCGAACTTTGAAACAGCCGGACTTATGGAATTTATACTGCCTGCCACACCGTAGCCTACCATGAACGTCATAGTTTTCCCGGTAACGGATATTCGTGTAATAGGAAAATCGGCGCTTTTACCGGAATAACTCTTACTGTTAGGATTTGTCGTATCGGTAAAATTGGTATTATTACCCGCGCGGAAATAATGGCTGTCTTTGCCTCTGTTCCTTTTCATCGCCAAATCATTTGAACCGTCAGCTTCTTTAAGACCGACCATATACTGTCTGCGGTTAGCATTACTCGACACGCTTTCATCAATATGCCATATTAATATTCCTCTGTTGCTTCCAGGCAAACCCGCGTCAAAGCCTGTATCTTGGCGGTTTTCCATTAAAAAATACTCTTTTGTGGCAAAAGTCGCGCCGCTGAATTTATAAAAAGAGTTTTTGTCAGATGCCGCTGTATTAATAACATAAGCCCCTTCTGAACTCAATTCGGTTACATTTATAAAACCCGCCTCATTTTTACTCCATGCGCAAAAATGGGATGGCACATTTCCTAAAGCTCCGAAACCATTCCAGTTTCCGCTTCCCATAACACAATAATTACCTACTCCTTCACCCATATCGGTTATGTCATATAAATCAGGAAGCCCCAGCATAGCATGTCCCAGCTCGTGACAAGCTACTCCTATTGTTGTAATCTGCGGAACACCTTTACCGTTTCCTCTCAATTCGGGAATAGTAGCATATACCGAAAATCTCTTGTTATCCCAAGTGCGGAAATTATTTACCGACCATTTATGAGACCACATAGAATCCCCGCCGGCTTCCAGCCCTGCTCCGGCATGGACAACAGTAATAAAACTTTCTTCAAACCCGGAAAAATCAAAACGGGCTTCATCAAGCGCCGTAAGAGCATCCGTTACCATTTCTCTGGCATTTTCATAGCCGGTCGAGCCTTTGTAATATTCGTTAGTTTTACTCAAATGAACAACTTCCGTAACAACAGTTTCAAGAATCAATGTGCCGTATGATACTTCTTCAAAATAGTCTTTAACAGAACCATGAGCTTCGTGTTTTGAATACTTTTCCTGATTAAATAAATCTTCAAATTCTTTTTTAGGGTTAGTAATCGCAAAAGGCTTGTCCGCAAAAGCAACAAGTATTACAAGATGCTTGTATGTTACGGCGGAAGGCGCTCCGGTTAAGACAATACCGGAACTGCCGGATATACCGATTTGCGCGCCTGACGCGGCAATACCCGAATTTCCCGACAAAACAGAAAACTGCGGATGATTCTTTCTTAAATCGTCTGCCGCATGCATTGTCATTCTTCTTTCATCGGCTGTTGTTTGGAAATTTCTTTTTTTGAGGTGTTTTGGAATTCCAAGGGTTTGGGGAGAAGTCTTATTTCCTACTCTGTGTTTTGTTTTTTGTAAATTTCCGTCTTTGTCCTGCTCTGCGTAAAACCATTCTCTTGTATTCCGGTCTTTTATTACGGTGTACCCCTGCTTGTCTTCCGTCCAGTTATAAAACTCGTCACCCTGCATTTTTAACGTTATTCTTTCGCCGTCCGGCTGTTCTGTTTCAAAAAACTCCGGACTTGCCGGTACTGCCAGGGAAATCCCCGCAAAGCATATTAATACAAACATTGGCAATAGTATTCTTTTCATTAAGGGCTTCATGATACTATATTATACTCCGCCTATGGATTTTGTCAACCTATTTTTCAGACGATTTTTTAGAGGGTTAAAAATGACTTAATGTTTCCGGAAAGAATTTTCTGCTTGTTTTCCTGCGATATATCTAAAGATTTTATAGAATTCACATCGTTTTTAGGGTATTCCAAAGGGAAATCCGACCCGTAAAATATCTTGTCAAAGCCGTGTTTTTCAAAAAGACGCGTAAGAAGCTCTTTTTTCATCTTTAAACTGTCGGAAGTGTCAAAGTATATATTTTTGCCTGCAAGTTTTTCCAAAACCTCATCCCACATTAAAAAACCGCCCATATGAGCGCCTATTATTTTAAGTTCGGGAAATTTTTTCATAACATTAAGAATTCTGTCCGGAGACGAACGGACTTCTCCCGGGGAACTTAATTCCACGCCGCAGTGAAAAAGCACCGGAATTTGAAGTTTTTGAAGCTCTTCATACATCGGAAACGCTTTTTCATCATCAACAAAAAACAGCTGGAATTCCGATTGAAGCTTTATTCCGCAGGCATTATCTTTAATTCGCTTCAGCTCTTCTTTGTACCCGTCAAAATACGGATGCATAGCCGCAAACGGAATTATTCTTGTATCTTTTAACGAAAAAAGCCAATTATTTATAGGAACAACCTGATCTGGGCGGGATGCTACCGAAGCAACAACGCTTTTTGAAATGCCGGCTTTGTCCATATGCTTAAAAAGGTTGCTGACAATCGGCAAATCTATCATAGTCCGGCTGAAAGCCTTCTGCAAATGCTCTTTGGCTTTTTCGGCGACTTTATCCGGATAGACATGAGTATGAGAATCTATTATTTCCATTTTAACTTCAGAAAATGAGATGATGAGAGGTTGAGAAGCGGAGCAATGACTTTGTCTTTGTTTTTACTCAACTTCCCAACATCACACCTTCTCAACTTCTGCCTTTTATTTTTGTAAAAGCATTATCGCGCTTGCAAGGTAAATATCATCCGCATTGCAGCCGCGGCTTAAATCGCTTACCGGCAAAGCCAAACCCTGAACCAAAGGTCCTATTGCCTGAAAACCGCCAAATCTTTCCGCCATTTTATAGCCTATATTTCCGGCATTCAAATCAGGAAATATAAAAATATTGGCATTTCCCGCAACCTTAGAGCCCGGAGCTTTTTTCTTTCCGATTTCAGGCAAAACCGCAGCGTCAAACTGCATTTCACCGTCAACATTTATTCCCTTTTGCCCTTCATAATATTTCTGCGTTAAAGCCGTAGCCTCTATAATTTTGTCCAATGTTTCGTTCTTCGCGCTGCCTTTTGTCGAAAATGACAAAAATGCCGCGTTTGCTTCCCTGCCGGGAAAAAGTTTTTGGAAATTTCCTACAGTAGCAACAGCAATATCTTTCAAGCCTGCCGCATCCGGATTAGGATTAACTCCGCAATCGGCAAATAATACCGCTTCTTTTACTATTTTATGGTTTTCGGGAGGAATCATAAGAAAATATGACGACACAAGTTTTATACCCTCAGCCGCGCCCACAACATGTATCCCTGCTCTTAAAACATCGGCTGTATCCGCAACCGCGCCGCACACACAAGCGTCGCATTTCCCGCTTTTTAAATACATCATTGCATAATAAATAGGATTTTTTAAAAGGTTCAGAGCGTCTTCTGGATTCATTCCTTTTTTAGTACGGGCGGCAATAAATGCCTCAATTTTTTTATCGTCAAGAAGAGCCCTGTCAATGTTTATAATTTCAACTCCGCTTAAATCAATACCTGCTGATGCAGCGTTTTTCTTAACTTCCTCAACATTTTCCGCTGGCAAAATTACGCCGCAAACGCCGTCTTTAACAAGCATTTGAGCAGCTTTTAACACCCTTATATCTGAACTTTCGGGAAGTATTACCTTTCCTTTAACTTTTTTGGCAAGTTCTATAATATGCGCTTTGACATTCATGATAATACACTCCTTTAAGTGCCGTGTCATCCCGTTGAAAAACGGGATCCACTTTTGTTACTGTCTTCAAGCAATTCTAAAAACAACATAGATTCCGGATCAAGTCCGGAATGACAAATGAAAGGTTTTAGATTATTGTTCTTTGTACTTTGTTATTTACCTTTATTGTCGGTTTCCCTTATTTCCACACGTCTTATTTTTCCGCTTATCGTTTTAGGCAATTCTTTTACAAATTCTATTATTCTCGGATATTTATAAGGGGCTGTCGTTTTTTTAACGTGATTTTGAAGCTCTGCGACAAGCTCGGGACTTGCGACATATCCCTTGGCAAGAATTACGGTTGCTTTAACTATTGCTCCTCTTTCTTCATCGGGAACGCCGGTAATCGCGCATTCCAAAACGCAGGGATGCTCTATCAACGCGCTTTCCACTTCAAAAGGCCCGATTCTGTAACCCGAACTTTTTATAACGTCATCGCACCTGCCGACAAACCACAAATAGCCGTCTTCATCTTTGTAAGCCATATCGCCGGTATCATATATTCCGCCGCTCCACGCTCTTTTCGTAAGCGCTTCATCTTTATAATATCCGCAAAATAGCCCAACGGGCTTTTCTTTGTCCGTTCTTATTACCAAATGACCTTCCTGACCGGGTTCGCACGAATTATTTTCATCATCAACAATGTCAACATCCCAGCCCGCCGAAGGTTTTCCCATAGATCCGGGTTTTGGAGTCATCCACGGAAAAGTCGCGGCAAAAACTACGGTTTCAGTCTGACCAAAACCTTCTTTTATTTCAAGACCTGTCATTTTTTTAAACTGATGAAATACTTCCGGATTAAGCGGCTCGCCGGCGGTTTCAACATATTTAAGTTTTGATAAATCATATTGAGACAAATCTTCTTTTATTAAATGTCTGTATATTGTCGGCGGAGCGCAAAACGAAGTGACATTATGTTTAGATATCACGGAAATTAACTCTCTAGGATTAAATCTCTCAAAATCATAAGTAAAAAGACACGCGCCGCTTATCCACTGCCCGTATATTTTTCCCCACGACGCTTTTGCCCAGCCTGTATCGGCAACTGTTATATGAACGCTGTCATCATTAAGATTCTGCCAAAACCTTGCGGTAAGAATATGCCCTAACGGATAAGAAAAATTGTGATATACCATTTTTGGCATTCCGGTAGTTCCGGATGTAAAATATAAAAGGAATATATCGTCTTTATTTGTAGCTTCCGCGCCTTTAGGTCTTTCAAAAACATCGGAATGTTTTTCAACTTCTTTTGAATATTCAAGCCAGCCTTCGACGCTGCCGTCAACGGAAACAAGGTGTTTAAGTTCAGGCAAATCTTTTTTTGCCTCATCAACAACATCTGTTATTCTTTTATCAGCCGCCGAAACTATCATTTTAATGCCAGCCGCCGGGACTCTGTATTTCAGGTCTTTTACGGTTAAAAGATGGGTCGCGGGTATAAGAATTGCGCCCATTTTATGAAGCGCTACCGAAACAAACCAATACTCATAACGCCTTTTAAGCATAAGCATAACGGCGTCGCCCTTTTTTATTCCCAAAGACTTAAAAAAGTTTGCAGCGCGCGCGCTTTGTTTTTTCATATCGTCAAAAGTAAAAAGCCTTTCTTCGCCTTTTTCATCGCACCAAATCATCGCTTTTTTATTTGGTTCAGCATCGGCAGTAGCATCAACGATATCAAAACCGAAATTAAAATCGTCCGGAACGTTTATTTTGCAATTCGCGATAAAATCTTCATAAGATTCGTAACTTGATTTAACATATTTATCAACTAACATTGGAACACCTCTTTAATTTATAGCCCCTGCGACTTCGCGCAGGGTGACAACTTGTTACTTCTATACGTTTTTTATTCTCTATTCTCTGTCTTTAAAGAACAACTGCTAAAAATCTCGCCGGCTTATCTCCGACAGCCACAACACAGTGATTATAACCGGAATTAAAATAAACGCTGTCGCCCTGTTCAAGAACATATTCTTTGCCGTCAAAAAAAAGTTTAATGGAACCTTCAAGCACATAGTTAAATTCCTGCCCTGTGTGCGAATAAAAATGTTTCGGCTCATCTTTAGGCGGTTCGGCAACAACATAAAACACTTCAGCTTTTTTATTTATAAAATTGAACGCCAAATCCTGATATTTATATTCTTTTCTTCTTTCAACGCTCAAGCCTTTGCCTTTTTTCACGACATTAATGCGCGACAAATGCGGCTCTCCTCCGGTAATCAACGCAGTAATTTCAACTTTATACTTTGAAGAAATCGCCGAAAGAACACTCAAAGGAATATCGGCTTCGCCTTTCTCGTATTTCACATACGTCGCCTCGTCAAGATTTATGCTTTTTGCAAAACTTTCCGCGGAAAGCTCGGAAATTTCCCTCATAGCTTTAATTCTCATTCCTATCTGCTTCAATGTTTCAGACATATTTCCTCCGGTTTTTGTCATTGCGGGCTCCGACCCGCAATCTATGATTTACAACGAGATTGCGGTTCAGTGACCGCAATGACGACACAGTAAAATTACAAACTTAACTCTATTTTAACAGGGCAATGGTCAGACCCTTGAACATCTTTTAATATACCGGCGCTTTTTAAATTTTTAACTAAGTTTTCAGACACAAAAAAATAATCTATTCTCCAGCCTACGTTTCGTGACCGCGCTGCTGTTTTATAATCCCACCATGTATAATTGTCGGGTTCTTTGTTAAAATGCCTGAAAGTATCGGCAAACCCAGACTTTACCAAAGTATCAAGCTTTTCCCTTTCTATAGGCATAAATCCCGTATTTTTTTCGTTTTCCTTGGGTCTGGCCAAATCTATCGGGAAATGGGCTGTATTATAATCACCGCATATTACAACTTTTTTATTTTTAAACTTTTTTAGATATTCAATAAAATAATCGTAAAAATCCAGTTTGTACTGCAATCTTTCGTCCGATGCGCCACCGTTCGGGAAATAAATATTAAAAAGAACAAAATCCTTAAAATCAAGCCTTAAAATTCTGCCTTCATTGTCAAACTTTTCGTTTTCAATCCCTGCGGTTACGGATTCGGGAACAAGTTTAGACCAAACGCAAACGCCGCTGTAGCCTTTGCGTTCTGCCGATGAACAATAAAAATTATAACCCGCGATTTCTTTAAGTTCTTTCGGAAACTGGCTTTCTTCCGCTTTGGTTTCCTGAAGGCAAACAATGTCAGCGTTTTCTGACTTAAACCAGCCAAGAAAATCCTTTTTATAAACCGCTCTTATTCCGTTAACGTTCCATGAAACTATATTCATAATGATATCTTGTTATTTTACAAAAATTATCTCGGTTTGTTAAATTAAGTTTTTCAGGTGCTTCGCCCTGAACCCGAATTACTTTTTGCACGAGCGCAAAAAGTAATCAAAAACGCCCGCCGCTGACACTCATTCACTCACTTTTTTTAGGCGGCTGTGGAACTCGCTTTGCTCAGACAGTCCTCGCCGACTACCCCTAAAAAATTCTCGTTCATATACGCGTGTATGCGGCACTGCAAAAACAATAAAACACAGCGGAAGCAAAACCAAATCACCCCCGCTGTTAATTGTTATTTGAACTTTGTACTTTGAAATTTGCCGTAATAACTATCCAAAGATTTTCTTAAAAAAACTGTCGTTTTGATACTGTTGGTCTTTCGGGACTTCGCCCATAGCTTTCGCATAATCAAAAAGAGCGCGTTTTTGCGCGTCATTCATGGATTTCGGTATATTTACATTAACTTTTACGTATAAATCGCCTCTGGTATTTGTTCTGCCAAGTTTCGGAAAACCCTGTTCCCTTACCCTTAAAGTTGTAGAAGGCTGCGTGCCGGGCGGGATTTTTACTTTTACATTTCCGTCAACTACGGGCACTTCATATTCCATACCCATTGCTGCTTGTGAAAAAGATACTACTATTTCCGTATATAAATCATCTCCGCTTCTGTTGAAACCTCTTTGGCTTTTCATATGAACAACTACATATAAATCCCCGGCAGGCGCACCGTTTGAACCGGCATTTCCCGAACCGGTAACTTTTAAAGAAGTTCCTTCATCAACACCCGCGGGAATTCTTACTTTTATGGTTTTTCTTGTTTTGACCGCGCCTTCGCCTCTGCATGTTTGGCAGGGATTATCTATTATGCTTCCTTTACCGCGGCATTGCGGACATTCCTGGCTGAACGAAAAGAACCCCTGCGAATACTTTACCTGTCCCGAACCTTTGCATTGCGAACAAGTTTTTGGCTTTGCGCCGTCTTTTGCTCCGCTGCCGTGACAAGTCTGGCAAACTTCTTTTTTTGGCACTTCAATTGAAATTTCAGCGCCTTTCATTGCTTCAAGGTAAGAAACTTCAATATCGTATCTTAAATCATCTCCGCGGCGTTGAGAGGATTTTCTGCCGCCTCTTTCAGCTCCGCCGCCAAAAACGTTATTAAAAATATCTCCGAAAATGTCGCCCATATTGTCGCCATACTGCGCGTAACCGCCGCCGCCAAACGGGTTTCCGCCCCCGAATGGATTTCCGCCGCCTGCGCCGCCCATAGCATCGTGGCCGAAAGTATCGTACTGCTGCTTTTTTTGCGTATCGGACAAAACTTCGTAAGCCTCGTTAATTTCTTTAAATTTTTCTTCGGCTTCTTTATTTCCCGGGTTTTTGTCGGGATGATATTTTAAAGCCAGCTTTCTGTAAGCCGACTTGATTTCGTCCGTAGCCGCAGACTTTTGCACGCCAAGCACTTCATAAAAATCACGTTTTGCCATTTCTGTTTCCTTTCCTTAAGACTTCAATATATTTAAAATAATTTTAATTATGGTTTAATCCAACTGTTCGGAAATTCCGAACAGTTAAAATCCTTCCAACTTGTGCATATTTTACACATATTGGAATGTGCAAAAATTGCACATTGCTTTTTGTATTCAACTATCCGGAAAAACAAGATAGTTCGTATTAAATAAATATGTAAGTTTTTCTTACATACTTTCAGCTATTTCCAAAATGGAAATAGCTGGAAAATTATCATTTCAATTTCTTGTTTTTATCTTTAGGTAAAAAATTGTTTCCGCTTACAACGCTTTTACCAGTTTTTTGCTCTAATTCCAATCTGGCTTTTTTAGCTATTCTTCCGCCTACAATGCCTGCTTTGGCATTATCTTTCATACCGTCGGCTTCTTCGGTTTCCGCAATCTGTCTTGTAGAAAGTTCTGCCAATGCCGTAAAAATTAACTCGGCTTCGCTCATATGGTCGCGTAGATTTTGCGATTTTAGTCCTTTTATATATTTATGCTGCTTAACAGTTAAATCTGTCCACTCTTTGTGTATTATGTCTGTTAATATCGCAAACTCGTCTTTTTCTTTAATACCATGTTCTTTCCAATAGTCGGTAAGTTTATTGCGTGTTTCCTGTCCCATCATACGTTGTTGAATCCATTTTTGGCTTCTTCCGTGTTTCTGCCAATTTTCACGCGCACGGTTTACAGATTTTTCAGGATCTGCTATCTCCTGAATCCTTTCATAACCTACTTTCGCAAGCCAAAGCTTAAATGGTTCAACCTTTGGGCTTGGAATGGATTGAACAAGCCTAAAAAGCTGCTCAGGATCAGCAACATCAGTAGCATAAAACTTGCCATCAGATGACCTTAACTTCAGTTGTCCGATTTTTTCGGACAACTCACTTCCTTCTTCCTTTAATTTGCGTTTAAGGTCGTCCCAATATTTTCTTGGTCTTTGATTACCAGTTAAAGCTTGTATGACATCCACTATCGAAAAATACCACTTTTCCTGCTTTTCGTCATATTGCCTGCGAATGTTAAAATCCTCAAAAACCGATAACGCTAATGACTTTTCGTTCATAAAATCCCCCTATCTAATTTCGATAGGTTATATTTTGGCATACATATGTATTCCGAATCAAATTAACTAAAATTTATATAAAAATCTAGTATTCTTCTGATACTATCTTTGCCGCACTATAAACCAATTCCTGACACGGGCGTTTTTTATAGTATTCTTTTGTTCTTTTTTCAGGGGTCTGACAATTTTCTTTCAGTCCAAGCAGCTCCGCGCAAACTATTGAACCGTTTTCATCTTTAAATTTTTGCGCTGCTTCCTGAATTAAAGAGTATAATTTCTTTTTATGCTCGTGGTTTTTCGGATCGGAATATCCGTACTTCAAACCGATTACCTTAAACATAGCGCTGACAGCTCCGCAAACCTCGCGAAGACCGCCCATTCCCGCGCCAAACGATGACGATATTTTTAAAGCGGTTTCTTTGTCCAAATCCAAATCATCCGCAAAAGCCAAAAGAACAGCCTGCGCACAATTATAACCTTTTAAAAAATTTTCTTTAGCCTGTTCCGCTTTGTTCATAAGATTATTTTTTATTTTTTGCATCAAGTAAAATTTGAGTATATTCTTTTACTTTTTCTTTTGAATAAGACTGCCGTGAATAATCAAAAACAGATTGACCTTTTGCATCTTTCGCATCAATATCTGCACCATAATCAATAAGCGCTTTTACAACAATCGGTTCTATACTTACAGCATTGCTCATTGCATACATTAAAGGAGTTATTTTATTTTCATCGATTGTTATGTTAACATTCGCACCAGCCTTTATTAAAACAATAACGTTTTCAGGTCTTGAACTTCCTATTGCTCTCATCAACGGCGTATATCCGTCTTTATTCTTTTCTTCAATATTTGCTCCTGATTTAATTAAAATTTCCACATTTTCAGGTTTAGTCCAAGAATGCCTTGCGGCAATTAGCAACGGCGTATATCCTATCGCATCTTTAGCATTAACATCAGCGCCTGCATCTATTAATGCTCGTATTACCCTCGGCTCGTTAACACTATATCCTCTTACTGCATACATTAGAGGCGTTGTTTTATCATCGTCATCATATGGTTTATCATAAGCGTCATTGACATTTGCACCAGCTTTTATTAACACAAGAACGTTTTCGGCTCTTGTATTTCTTATTGCTCTCACCAACGACGTATATCCGTCTTTATCCTTTTCCTCAATATTTGCGCCTGATTTAATCAAAATTTCTAAATTTTCAGGCTTAAGCCAAGAATGTCTTGCGGCAATTAGCAACGGTGTATATCCTAGCGCATCTTTAGCATTAACATTAGCGCCTGCATCTATTAATGCTTGTATTACCCTCGGCTCATTAACACTATACTCGCTTACAGCATACATTAAAGGCGTTGTTTTGTCCTCATCATCATAAGGTTTATCATAGGCAGTGTTGACATTCGCGCCGGCTTTTATTAAAGCAAGAACGTTTTCGGTTCTTGTATTTCTTATTGCCATCATCAACGGCGTGTATCCATTTTTGTTTTTAATTTCAGTATTTGCGCCGGCTTCTATTAAAATATTTATTATTTCAGCTCTATTATTTTCACCAGCCGCAATTAATAATACATTGTTGCCATCTTGGTCAATAAGATTTACATTTTTAGGTTTCGCATATTTTATCAACGCTTGAGCATTACCGCTCTTAACTAAACTATAAATTTCTTGATTATCGTCTTTTGCAATTTCAACCTTTTCTTCTTTCGTTTGCTGAGGTACATTTTGTTTTTTGTCTTTATCAAAACAAGCAGTAAAAAATAAACTAATTGATACAGAAAATACTGCACATAACACAATTTTTTTCATAAACTCAAACCTTTCCTTTACAAATTTATGTCACAGGGACGTTGTTTTTGACACAAATTACTTTTGCGTAAAAGAAATATGTTTATTTGCGTCAACTTTAAAAATATAAGTTTTGGTTTCTATCGGCTTAATGCCTTCTTCCCAAGGGCGTAAGTATTCAAAAATCAGTTCTGTTTCGCCTTTATTTATTCCTTTAAAAACAAAAATGAAAGTCCCGCCTCTGCCCATAAGATCAGATTGTTCCGATTCATATTTGCTTGAAACTTCACGTACAATTCCCTCGTTTGTCTGCCTGTAAGTCCAAGAGTAACCTGTTGTCGGATTGCCATCTAAAGAAATCACCGCTTGTTTCACAGAAGGAGCACAAGCTGATATTCCTAAAGTAAAAAATGTAATAAGACTAATAAAAACAAATAGTTTTTTCATGTTTTGTCATTTATTTTTTGTGTCAAAAACAACGTCCCCATGACACATTATTTATTTCTTGTAGTAAAAGCCATTATTAATACTGCAATCCACCCAATAAATGTCCACCCCAAAAATAAATTCAAGAAGAAAATTAAACCTACATCTTTTTTAGCTATAAATGTCGGGAGAAAATAAATCCATAAACCTATTATACCAGCCAGCACTAAAAATAGTATTTCCACTTATTTATCCTTTAGACGCTTTCAAAAACAATGCACCGTGACAATCTTTTCAAAAATGTTTAAAAATTAGATATATTCTAACAACTTATCAATTTCTTCTCATTGATTTATTAATTACAATATCACTGTCTTCTGCTTTATATAATTTTCCGTCTTCATCAACAAAAGACATATTTGCAACTTCATCAAAAATCGATTCTATAAAATCATACGCTTCCTCACAACAATAACCTATACTTTCTTTAAAAGAGTAACCTAATGATAAATATTCTAAATCAAACTCTATTGAAAATATTTCGTTGCTTCTTTTATCTAATCTGAATTTTTCCAGTTTAAAAGGTCTACCTGTATACGAATATATTTCAGAGCTTATTATATTTTCGGTAAAATATTTAATTTCCCTTTTCCAATCTTCAAAATGCTCTTTACCGTAATCATCTTTATAAACTAATTGTTTTTCTTTTATTCTCAACGTTTTAAAATGCCTATATACTAAACCCAGAATACGCTTACCTAGCTTTAGTAGTACGCTAAGTGAAACGGCACATAAGTTTGCGGATTACAAAGCTGTAGTTCAAAGATTGAATCCGTTATAAATCCTTATTTGTTATCGTCCACCACTTCCGCATCCACAACATTATCTCCGCCAGATTGCTGCGCGCCCGCATCACCTTGCGCCTGTCCCTGCGCGCCTGCCTGCTGCTGTTGCTGTGCAGCTTTATAAACAGCTTCGCCGAGTTTTTGGCTGGCTGTAGTCAGTTTTTCTTTTGCGGCTTTTATGGCTGCGGTATCATTTCCTTTCAAAGTTTCTTTTGTCGCGTTCAATTCTTGTTCTACAGCGGCTCTTTCTTCAGCGCTTATTTTATCGCCATGGTCTTTTAAACTTTTTTCTACTGAATAAACCAAATTATCTGCTTCGTTTCTTGCTTCAATTTCTTCTTTCTTCTTTGCATCATCCGAAGCATACTGTTCCGCTTCTTTTACGTATTTATCTATATCGTCTTTTGACAATTTTGTTGATGAACTTATTTTAATTGACTGTTCTTTGCCGGTACCTTTGTCTTTCGCGCTTACGTGTAAAATACCGTTTGCGTCTATGTCAAAAGTAACTTCTATTTGAGGCATACCTCTTGGCGCCGGCGGTATTCCGTCAAGAGTAAATCTGCCAAGCGACAGATTGTCTTTCGCCATAGGTCTTTCGCCCTGCAATACATTGATTTCTACGGCGGGCTGATTGTCAGCAGCTGTTGAGAAAATCTGCGAACGTTTCGCGGGAACCGTTGTGTTTCTGTCTATCAAAGCGGTTCTCACGCCGCCCATAGTTTCTAAACCGAGTGTAAGAGGTGTGACGTCAAGCAACAATATGTCTTTTACGTCTCCGGTCAATACTGCTGCCTGCACCGCGGCTCCAAAGCTTACGCATTCCATAGGGTCTATGCCGCGTTCAACTTTTTTGCCTACGTGATCTTCAACAAATTTCTGAACTATAGGCATTCTTGTAGGTCCGCCGACAAGAATAATTCTTGTAATATCGTTTACTGACAATTTCGCGTCTCTCATGGCATTATCTACTGAAGTTTTGCATCTTTCTACTATAGGTCTTACAAGATTTTCCAAAGTAGCTCTTGTAAATTTCATAGTCAAATGTTTAGGACCCGAAGCGTCAGCCGTAATAAACGGAAGATTTATATCGGTTTCCAATACGTTTGAAAGTTCTATTTTCGCTTTTTCAGCGGCTTCTTTTAAACGCTGAACAGCCATTTTATCGTTACGTAAATCTATACCGTTGGTTTTCTTGAAATCATCGGCAATATAATCTATTAACGCGTTGTCCATATCGGTTCCGCCAAGCTGCGTGTCGCCGGAAGTTGAGAGAACTTCAAAAGTTCCTTCCGCGCCCATTTCCATTATGGTTACGTCAAGCGTACCGCCGCCAAGATCAAATACCAAAATTTTTTGTTCTTTGCCGACTTTGTCGATACCGTATGCAAGCGATGCCGCCGTAGGTTCGTTTACAAGGCGGACAACTTCAAGACCCGCAATCGCGCCGGCGTCTTTTGTGGCTTGTCTTTGGTTATCGTTAAAATACGCGGGAACGGTTATAACCGCTTTGCTGATTGGTACTCCCAAATAAGCTTCTGCGTCTTTTTTAATTTTCTGCAAAACAAAAGCGGAAAGCTGCTGAGGCGTAAAATCTTTACCATTGATGCTATATTTGAAGTCTGTGCCCATTTTTCTTTTGAAAGCCGAAACCGTGCCTTCGGGGTTTGTTACGGCCTGTCTTCTTGCCGGCTCGCCGACCAAAAGCTGACCGTCTTTTGTGAAAGCTACATAAGACGGAAACGCTTTACCGCCAAGTGTTGTGCCTTCTGCGGAAGGAATTAACGTTGTTTTACCGCCTTCCAAAAATGCCGCTGCTGAGTTTGATGTTCCTAAGTCTATACCGATTATTTTACTCATTGTCCTTCTCCTTTTTTCTCTATGCGGCTTGTCTTTTTGGGTTATGCTTCGTTGCGCCGCTCGTCATTTACACTCGCTACGCTAACAACCGGTAAACTTCCTCGCAACGACGCCTTGCTTAACCACAAAAATACTTCGCCTTAAACGGCAACCGCATACTTAATTTATTTTTTAACTACTATTTCGCTTCATATCTCGCAAGACGCAAAGAAAACAACAACAATACTTATCTATCTAGCTATATTAGATAAAAATGCTGAATTGCTATTTTTTATAAATTCTGCATATTTTTCTTTTAAGGTATTAACCAATTTAGCATCTGTTTTTATTTTTGAATTTTCTATAGACTTAATCATTTCTTTTAATGATAATTGCAGACTATAAAAAATATTATTCAAAGTGAAATGTAGTTCTCCAAGTTTTATATTTTTATAGTCGGGGCTCTTATGATGCCATGTTTTAACACTATTTTCAATATTTTGTCGGTAGGAAATCTCTGTTGTATTTTTCGAATAAGATGCGCTAAATTGTATTCCTTTTTTAAAGCATTCACCTATATTGCTATCAAAACCTATATTAACCTTATAAAAGGCCGCGAGAACATCGCAAAAATCACATCCAAATTTAGTTGGCGAAATATTCAACTCACGCATCTGATTAATTGTATTATTTAAGTCCTTTATAAGCGACATATATTGAAAAAAATATTTTTTATTAAGACTTTCTTCATCAAATTTCAATAAGTCTGATTTCTCAATATGTAAGGGCAATTCTGCATTGCTAAAAGTTGGTGCTTGTCCTTTTCTTAAATTATCAAGAATATGGTTATATATCTTTTTAATACACGAAAAAGAATCATCCAATGAAGAAATTATAAGGGACAATGTCTTTTTTTGCTCTTCTTGTGTTTTTCTTCTATCAAAATAAACCCTAAAACTCCAACCTGCTATTAGAGATACAAAAGACCACAATACTGCATTTTTTAAAAGTAAACTCTGCAAAGTTGCTGTTACATTATCATTCATATAAAAACCACTGAAAAAACCCACTAAAAGCAATCCTATACTTATTAATAACGTTATCATCTATAATACCCTCATACAATCTTAGTTGTGAAACTGTATGTAAACCGACGCGTAAGTAAGCGTAAACTTGAAATACTTAGCCTCATTTCTCGCTTTGCTTCTTTGCAACTTTCACTTTCGCGGCTCTTATCAGTTTACCATTCATTTTGTAGCCTTTCTGATATACCTCAAGAATTGAACCGTCTTCAACGTCATCGGTTTCAACCGAATCTAACGCTTCGCATAGATTCGGGTCGAATTTGTCGCACTTTATTTCTTCTACGCCTTCTTCTTTAAGCATTTTTGAAAATTCTTTACTTATCATATCTAAACCGATAATTATATCTTCAACTTTGCCGCCGGTTTTCGCGCTTTTTAAAGCCTGCTGCAAAACGTCGTCCATTGATATTTGTTTTAAAAGAATTTTCTCTTTGCCCCAATCCAAATAATCTCTTTTTTCTTTTTCGCTGCGTCTGCGGTAATTTTCAAAATCCGCCTTTAGCCTTAAAAGCTGGTCATAGTATTCGTCCGCCTGCTTTTTCTTTTCGTCAAAAGACTGCTTTAAAATTTCAAGTTCCGAAATTTTTGTTTCTCTGGCGACTTCGTCGCAATTACATTCTTTTTCGTTATTCTCTTCCAACTTAGCCTCCCTTCTTAAAAAACTCGTTCAAAATTTTTGACACCGCGTTTACAAGCGCCATCATCTTATCGTACTCCATACGTTTCGGACCTATAATCCCTAAAACCCCCAATGCCCTGTCGCCGTCTTTATAAACCGTTGTTACCAGACTTAAATCTTTAAGTTCCGCAAGGCTGTTTTCGGAACCTATTTTTACGTTAATTCCGCTGCTTGAAAAGTCTTCATTAACTATTTGTATAAGCTTTTCTTTGTCTTCGTTAAGTTTTATAAGCGACTTTACCGGCTCAAAATCGCTAAAATCGGGAATTGTTATTGCATTTGAAGTCCCGTCTATATAGATATCGTCTTGAATACCAAAAAGCATATCTCCGATCTGTTGGGCAATTCTGTATATTTCGTCTTCGCTTGTTTTAAAATTTCTTATTTCGCTGACTATTCTGGCGTTTGCTTCTGCAAGAGACACGCCGCGAAGCTTATCGTTTAAAAAGTTTCTTAATCTTGTTAACTGCTGCGGGCGAAGAGAAGCTTCAATTTTTCTGTGTTTGACCATACCCGTATGAGTCAAAAGAACCACTAATATATGGTTGGGCGTTATTTGAAGCAGCTCTATATTATTTATGTCGTTATATTCTGTTTTTGGCGCTAAAACAAAACCGGTATATTGCGAAAGACCTGAAAGAATACGCGAAGTTTCGGACAAAACAGACTCTATTTCCTTGTGTTTGCGCTCATATTCGGCTTTAATTCTTTCTTCTTCCTCAACAGCAAACTTTTGAAGTTTGACCAAGGTGTCAACATAAGCCCTGTAGCCTTTATCAGTAGGAATTCTGCCCGCGGAAGTATGCGGATGGGTCAAAAAGTCCTCTTCTTCAAGCTCCGCCATAAGGTTTCGGACAGTTGCCGGCGAAAGCTTAATGCCGTATTCATCAATTAAAACGTTTGACCCCACGGGTTTTCCGGTTTTAATATAATGATGTATTACAGCGCTTAATATCTTGGCTTTTCTTTCCTTCAATACCTCTACAGCTACCTGACGCATTAACCCCTCACCCTGCCCTTTGGGCACCGGGGTGCTCACATCTCGCACCCGCGGCAAACTCGTCCTCGTGACTGCCGCCCTCTCCCGCAAGGGGCGAGGGAAAAATCTATTTTAGCGCTCTACAATCCTTAGCACTTAAATCTAATGAGTGCTATTTTAACACTAATTAGATTTTTTGTCAAGGTTTTCAAGCGCTTCGCCCTGAACCCGAATTACTTTTTGCACGAGCGCAAAAAGTAATCAAAAATGCCCGCCGCTGACACGCATTCGTTCGCATTTTTTAGGCAGCTGTGGAACTCACGCACATTGTGCGCTCAAACAGTCCTCGCTGACTTCCCCTAAAAAATACTCACTCATAAACGCGTGTATGCGGCAATTTACAACAGTAACTCCTCTCCGGCAAGGATTAAAGAAAAAACTTTTATTCTTTTCACAAATATTTCACTTGCGCAAGCATAATACTTATTATATATTATAGGTGTCCTTAAAAGGAAAATTTATGAGAAATGTATTGAAAATAAAAATCATTTCCTATATTATTTTTATTTGTTTATTGTTAAATGTTTCTCTTTACTCAATAACATTAAACAGTAAGCTTGATTTATCGGCAATGTTTTCCTGCGCCGCAAGTACGTTCTCTTATGCTTATAACCCCATCCAATTAGCGCAAGGATTGCAAGACAATTTAGTAGATTCTCTCTATAAAACTTCAGACAAACAGAATAGCCATAAAAAAGATACAGACAAAAATACCGGCAAAGAAAAAAAGAATGATTTTATAATTACTTCATTTTCCGGTTACCAAACACAAACCATTAAACAGTTTAATAATCCCGTATACGAAACTTTAGCGGCGAAACACCGATGGCGGTTAAACAATCTGCATTTTGATTTTTTAAATAACGATTCGGCATTATTTGTTTTTTATCTTATGATGCTGGCATGGTTTGCCATACTTTTTAGAAAAAGATGGAATAACATATTAAAAAATATATATTTTGTCCAAAAAAACATATAATCCCGCAGTTTGGGATTATATGTTTTTTTATTGGAGACTTTATGAAAAAATTTAATCTAAAAAAATTCATTTCATTATCAGTGGCGGCTGTTTTTCTTTTTTCTTCGCTGACGGCAAATGCCAATGCCGCCATCCCTGCTGCACCCGCGGGAAACACTCTGAATAATTTCAATTTCTCGATTATTCCGATGTCACAGGGAAAAGTAACAAGCCTGACCGATAAACACAGCGACATAGTTGTAATAAACATTCAGGATCTTCACGCTCATTCTGACACGCAAAGAAATATTTCAAAAATTATAGACTCGATGGCTTCGAAATATAATGTTTCCGGAATTTACACTGAAGGCGGTTTCGGCAAAATAGACGTCAGCTGGATAAACCAGATTAAAGACGAAAAGCTCAAAGAAAAAATAATAGAACAGCTTGTAAACAGCGGAGATTTAACGGCAAGCGAATATTATGCCATGACTGTTAAAGACGCTCTTCCGGTAAAAGGTATTGAAGACAAGAAAACACATGCGGAAAATATAAAAAGACTTGCCGACATAGAAAACAACAAAGCGAAATACGAAGAAATTATTGCTAAAGTAAATAAAGAAATCGACATTTTAAACAAACTTTATACAAACGGCAGAAATATACGTTTCAACAGAACTCTCGAAAAATATTCCGAAGGGAAAATAGCTGACGCAAAATTGTATCAGATCCTTGAAAAACATGTAACTGCAATAAGCGAAAATCCGTCAAAATACAACAATATTACCAAAATAAAACTTGATAACTATCCGAATATTAAATTCTATTTAACAATGATAAAAGAGGCGCAAAAAACCGACGATAAAAGAGCGGCGATGGAACTTCAAGCCTTAATCGGAACGCTTAAAAACACTATATCTTACAATCAATATAAGCAGATAATAGACGATACAAATAATTTTCAGGACAGCGAAAAACTAATAGAATTTGTTTCGGCATTTCTAAAAGCAAATCCCGAAGCAGCGTCCAGATACAGAAATCTAAACAAGCTTTCGGCAATAAACGATTTTACAAAAGTATTAAATCCGGTAGATTTACTAAGCGAACAGCGTATATTGATTGAAAAAATAAAATTTGCGCTGGCTTACAATAATACCGAAGCGGAAATATCGTTTATTACGGATTTTAAAAAATATTTTGGAGATTTTCTTACTGCTTCACTCACACAAGATGACTGGATATATGTTAAAGAAAACTTGCATTTCTTTACATCTATATATGCTAAGTACTCAGCTTATAACAATTTAAAAGCTATAGAAGCCGATTTTGCGGAATTAACTAAATACTATGATATCAATACACGCAGAAATGAAATATTTTTATCGCATATATTTGACAAAAATGTTTTAACGCGCGTCAACGAAGCAAAGACGGATACTCCTTCTTCAGCTGCGGAAATTCTCTCTAACGCAAAAGACGTAAAAATAATAATCGCCGGCGGCTACCATAGCGAGGGTTTAAAAGAACTATTATCTGAAAAAGGCATATCTTCTATAGTGATAACTCCAAACGTAACTACCGATATAAGTAAAGCCCACGCAAGATATAAAGAGATGATAATAGCACAGGCAAAATTCCCCTCGGAAGCATTGGCGGCTATATTAGCGTCAAATATTCCGTCGGCAAATCAAACGGCAATGATAATTCAGGCGGCAATAAACGCAGGACTTAATCAGTCTGAGATAGATGACCTTATTAAAAACTCAAATTTTGAAATAACAATAAACGAGAACAATATAATAATTAACGGCGAAGATCATCAAATTTCTAAAAATAACATTACAGAAGTCAAAAATATTTCCGATGTTATAAAAGTTCTAGAAAGCTTGGGTGATATTTTTAACAATTTAGACGTAAAAGTTTTAAAGCAGGTCGGAAGCCTTTTCTTCAATATGGGATTAGGCGAAGCCGGAATAATAGATAAAGCTGAAACAGATGCGGAATATATCTCCGGAATTTCCAGACATGAATTTGACCGTTACCCCGCGTTTATACAAAAGATTTTATACAATCGCCGTATTGTTTCATACGACAAAATGCTTGATATCATAAATTCCGCAATAAAAAAAGACAATACTATTACCGAAGAATGGGAAAAAAATCCTATTTTCGGCTATAAAATACCCGAGTTTAAGAACAGACAAGAAGCTATTGATTTCTATTATAATCAGCTTCCGAAAAACTTTGTGTCTATGGTCGGCGCAATGGATCAGCAATGGTTCGCAAGCGCGGAAAGCCAAGAATCAAGAACCGCAAAAACATTTTACGGTGAAACTTCCGAAGAATATAAAACAGCAAGACTTTTGGATGAACTTTTGGAACAAAAAGGCAGCGCGATTGCTTTGCAGACAATGGAATCCGGAGAATTGGACATTTATATAATCGGGAAAAAAGATTTTCTTCTTGAAGACGGCGGTCCTTATGAAATAGTAAAAAAAGATTATGTAGATGAGCATAACTCAGACTTATCCGGTATTTTAAAAAATAAATTAGGCATAGATACTTCCAACGGCAACAATATTGTTCCTTTAAGAAAAACGACTTATGAAAAACTTATTCCCGTATCTAAATTGTCAGACATTTCTCTCACAGTTGTCAATTCAAACGGAAACCGCCAGGACATTAAAAGCGGTTCATTCCTGCTTATAAAAAAGACTGATGAAAAAGGCAATGTTACAAAATTTCATATCGTCAACAGTGATCCTTCAAGCTTGAAACCTATTAATTATACAGAGGTTGAGGCGACTCCTGTTGACGTTGTGACGGTTGCCGGAAACCAAAAAAATATAGCCGATGAATCCGAACTTTTGGACAGTTATCCGCCGCATGCGACTATAACGCAAAAAATACTGTCAGGTTTAATATTAAGAGCGGACAAAATATTTAAAAACAAAGGAATGAAACTGCCTGTTTTTACTTTTATAAAAAAAGCCCCTCTCTTCGGATACAAAATACCCGCGATAAACACTAAAAAAGATGCGGAAAGTTTTTTCAATTCTCTCCCTAAAGGCATAAGTTCAAGCATAGGGTCCGTGGATAACGCGTTATATATGTCATTTTTGCATGATGACTTCGGAAAAACAGACATAGAAAACTATAAATTTATAAAAGACGGAAAACACGTCGGATATGAAGAATTGGCAGTATTTTCAGGCAAAGACGAACAATGGTTAAGAGACTCTATTTCCGGAGCTAAGGAATTTATTAACAGCAATGATATATATGACGAAAAAACCAAAAACCAATTCGCAAAACAATATAAAGAATTAATAGATTTAGGAGTCCTTTTTCAATTCTTTATAGATTCCGGAAGTGTTATTGCGTTACAAACGGACGCAAAAGACAGACCGGATTTCTATATAATCGGAAAAATCGATTATGACACCGCATACGGCGGAGACGCCGGCAATATCAGTATTAATGAAGTTAATACCGATAACAGAAGCGCCGCTAATGTTTCTCTGCAAGACGCATTGCAAAAAGCATTTAATATTAAAAAAATATTAGATTCTCAAGATATGTCGGCGCCGGTAATTGTCGGGTTAAAGAAAAATATTACCGTAACCGCGCTTCGTGCAAGCGATTTAGGACTTAATATTCAAAGTGAAACCGCGGCAGGAGTCCAGACTAATTTAAACGGCGCTTTTATAGTCATAGATAAAAAATTCAATTGGTATGCCGTTAATGCCGAAGACGGAGAGCTCAGACCCGTACAATACAAACGTCCTGAAGCAGAAACCATTGAACAGAAAGTAAGTAAAACTTTATTCGGTTATGATACGGAAACGGCTAATAAAATTCTTAATGAAATAATATTAAATCATAATTTTACTTTTCCTCATTACAACTCTTTGTCAGTTGACTCTATGATTGCCGCGCCAAATGCCGGTCTTCCGGGAAATATTACCGTAAATAAGGGACTGGACGGCAGTATTTCAATGATATTTACACCTTCCAAAGGTAAATCTGATCCGGGAAATAAGCTGGCTATCGCGCATTCCGGACTTATAGAATACGGAGATAACAGAGACAGAATTTCGACTATTGATGACGCAAATAAAGTTTCGGATTATCTTAAAAACCTATTGGCTGTTATGATGAAAGAAGGCGCGTACCGCCTGTGGAAAAAAGGCGAATACTCCCCTTCGGTTGAAGATAAAAAATATTTTGAACAGCTGGAATCGGATGCAAAAGCAATCTACGAATCAAAAAAAGCCAGAATTGAAGAACTGAGCGGACTTATATCAAATATAAACCCGGACAGCCTTGAAGGCAATCTTAGGCAAAAATATGATGAAGCCCGTATGTTTTATAATAATGCTCAAAAACAACTTCTAGAATATTATAAAGAGCCGTCAGCGCCTGCTTTTGAAGAACTTATGACGGTTAAATTATCAGAAAATGACGTTCACACAAAGATTGACAGTTTGGAAAATCATATTAAACAATTAAAAACTATACTTATTGAAAAAGCGCAACAGCAAGCCAAATCAATTACTGAACAAAAAACAGGAAAACAATTTGACAAAGCTAAATCCGACGGAGTTTTCGGCACAATATTTTTGGCGGAATTTGAAAAATTGCTTATCGAAACAGGTTTATCGAAAGAAATATTGGAAAAAACATTAAAAGAAGTATCGGCAAAAACCGTTCATAGAACTTTTATAATGATTAAACCTGACGGATATGCGTACGAGGACGAAGTTTTAGCCGAGCTGCAAAGCAAGGGATTTAAAATAGTAAAACAAAACGAAGTTACCGCGACTCGTGATTTGTTTAAAGAACATTATGAAGAGCACAAAGGGAAACCTTTCTTAGAAGGTCTTATCTCTTATATGATGGGAGAACTTAACAAAAGAGAAGGCGAAAATTTACATGTTTATATTTTAGAAGGCACAAATGCGATTAACGCAGTACGGGAAGCGCTTGGTCCGACGGATTTTACAAAGGATGTGGAAAAGAAGACTATACGAGGCAAATATGCTACAAGAGATCAAAACACTGGCATAATAATGAACCTTGTCCATGCTTCGGATTTGCCTTCGGCTGTTTTAAAAGAATCCGGGTTATGGGGAGTCAATGCGGCAGAATATTTATCCGACTCATCCGCTATTGACTTGTCTAAAAAATCGCCTTCGGTTGGAAAAGTTGTTAAAACAATTATAACAGGCACTCTTATCTTAATAATGCTGTTATCTGCTACAGCGTGTAATATCACTAATAATAATGATCCGGCTTCAAATCCGACCTCAACGGAACAAACTTATAAAAAACAAAAAATGGCTTTTAAAGATTTTAGCGTGGATGAAAACGGGGCATTAACCGCGATCGACGAAAATGGAAACAGAGTAATATATGTCGCAAAAGGCATTGCCTGGAATGTTCCTAACGACCATAATGGCAATATTTTTGAATTTTATGAGTATTACAAAAAAGGACTTATCGAAAACTTAAACGAACTCGGCATCAACTCTATAAGGACATATCGTCTTCCTATTGCTTATGACGGAACAACTCCCGACTGGGAAAAAACAACTGAGATGTTAAAAGCTTTTAAAGACGCAAAAATCAGCATATCAATAGGTATGAGTGATAGAGATTTTGGTTATAACGGACTCTTGCGGGAATTTATACAAAAATTTGACAGCAAAACAAACCCTGAAAATAATTTAGGCGTTGTCGCAATGTATTTGATAGGCAATGAATTTAATTACCACTTTACAGATACTGCCGGAGGACTTCCCGGAAAATGGTTTTCCAGAAATGAGTGGCTTACATATTTAGAAGACGGCGTCGGTATAGTACGCAGTTTATCATCGACTCCTGTCGGAACTGTTCACGGGGAAGTTCCTTCCGAAGAAGATGCTCAAAAATATGCAGAATTAGAACTTGACGCGGTTTTGCTGAACGTTTATAGACATGGAAGCGATTATAGCGCAATAGAACAAACGAAAAATATTTTTGCGAGAATCGGCGGTAAGATGCCACATATTGGTTTTGGAGAAATCGGCGGAGACCCGAATAATACAGGACTCGCTGAAAGTCATGCTGATATTATTAAGAATCATCCCGAGACAAGCTATTACTATTTTGCGTTAATGCATAAAGATGAGCCAGAAGGAACTTACGGGCTTTTAGATAATAACGGCAATAAAACTCCGGCATTTGGAGTTTTTCAAGAAGTATTTTCTGAAATCCCCGATTCCTTGCCTTACAAATCATTAACATCAGATGCAACACTAGACAAATGGTACAGCAAACTTTTGATAAAACTGTTTGGAGAAAAAGGTTTAAGAATCGTTCAAGTTGCAATCGCGCCCATAGCTGAAAGAAACATTCTGAAAAATATTTTTGATTTGTGGGAGATTAATGAAAGCAAAGCATTATCCGAAAAGCAGAAGTTTTTTGAAGAACACTCAGGATATAATGAATCTACTGCTGCCCGTTATGAGGCAGGGTTTCAAAAGATTATGCAGTCTGCCGGAAAGGCTTATATGCGGTTTGACAGTATTAAATTTTTACAAAATATTGCAGTAAATATCACATTGATAATAAGTCATGCAGCCTGGAATGCAAAAAACAAAGACAGAGCGTTATCAACGGATACAGATGAAAAGATGAGAAGAAATGAAACAAAAAAAAACATAATTGACAGATTAAGTAAAAATCTTGACGTTATAAGTTTACTTATCGGAAATAACAATTTATTATCTTTGGAAGAAATTATAAAAAGTAATTTAACTGATTCCGAAAAAGAAATTTTAGGTTTGAATCGTTCGCTTCCAAATAGTGAAGAAGATTTTGAGATGGATTTTGAGAAAGCTATGGAAGCATTAAAAATACTTAACGAAATTAAGGAAGCGTTACAAAAACCGGGAAATGTAGAAAACATCAAAAAGTATTGGGAACAGCAGAAAAAAGAAAAATCCGATAAAATAAAAGAGTATCTAAAAGCGATGGATAAAGGCAGAAGTGAAAATGGAGGCTATCAAAAAGGCGCTTTGGTTGATTTGAGAAAAAACGGAAAAGAAGTTATTGTCGTAGGGGATCTGCATGCCAAAATTGATAATCTTAAAAATATATTGGAAACAAAGGACAGTTTCGGAGTAAGCAATAAAGAAAAAATAGAAAAAGGAGATGCCGTTTTAGTCTTTCTCGGAGACGCTGTCCACGATCAAAACAAAGAAAAAGCTGCTCAAATGCATACTTCTTTTGAAATAATGGATTTGATAATGGATTTGAAAATAAAATCTCCTAAAAATGTCTATTATATGCTCGGAAATCACGATATTGAAAAAGATATCGTAAAACATGTACCGCAGGCTATGTTTTACGATATGTTTTTAAAGGCGCTATTTGATGAAAGTACTATAAATGATTATTTCAATGCATTATATCAAAATGGTTTGGTTGCCCTGGGAGATAATTTTATAGCGGCGCATGCCGGTCCTATTGTTAAAGAAAAAAAGACTGAAAAGATGATGGATTATGAAATTGCGGAGTTCCTACAAGGATTAGACCATAATGATCCTATATTTATGCAAATAGTAAAAAATATTAAGATGGAAGGAGATTTTGAAGGTGCTTTACAAAGCTCTGAACTTATAAAAGAATACGTAAATGTCCATGTTGTTAAAAAACTCTCTGATGAAAAAAATCGAAAAATCATAGATAAAATTAAAAAATTAAATCCTGTGTATCAATTAATTTGGAACAGATACTCCGGAGATGCAGAGCTGGCATATACCGGTGAAGATGTGAATGCTTTTTTAAAGGCTTTTAATATGGATCCTGATAATGCCGCACTAATAGTAGGTCATAGTCCTGGTAATATAGACAATGGCGGCTGGCATAAAGAAGTATTTCCAAATCATCACATAGTAGTAGCCGAAAGAGAAAAATTTGGATTTTTACGAATATTATCTGAAGGAAAAAAAGAATTTATTGAAGTTGATAAAAATAATGAACAAATCGTAATAGAAAATGAAGTAAAGGCTGATGTAAAAGAAAATAATAAACAATTAGCTGCGCAATCAGGAAATAAAAGTAATTTAATAGATTTAGTTTTAAATGATCAATCTGTTGTTGCTTTTATTGTTGACGAAATGTATTTTGAAGCTGTTGATCATATCATGGATAAGAATTATCTTCCACATATGAGTAAAAATGAAATTGAGAAATTTGTAAAAGAAGAATTAAGGAACAGTAAAGAAGTACAAGATAGTCTGAAATTTTTAGATTGGGTTGCGGGAAAAGACAGAAAAGGCGGCGAAGGTAAAAAATATTATATATCGGAAGAAGAAAGCACTAATGATAATGGTCCAGAAAAATATTTCGGTTTTTTTAATGATATTGAAAAAATGCAGGAAGAAATAGGAAACAAACATGTTCAATTTGAAGTTCTTAATAGATTTCATTTTATAAATAGAGATATTGTTGAAATAAAATATAGTAATGGTCAAAGATTTTTATTTTATAGATCAGCTTATGGAACAGGGAGTAAAGATCAGGGTATCTGGTATCCTTTTGGCGGTATTACGGGAAGTGAAGGTTTTTTAGGAAACCATCCTAAATATTGGTTAATAAAAAGAAGCGGCATTGAGAATTTTTATGATTTGCCTGTTTTAAAAGAAACTTCTGAAAAACTTGCAGAACAAGAATCAAAAACTACAGAAAAAAATGCTAACAAACAAGTTGAAACAGCAACAGTTAAACCGGATAATACTAAAGCTCTTCTTGATGCTGTTGAAAAACTAAATGAAGGACATAGTAACTTAGGATATAATCCAGCTATGTCGATCTTTGTGAGTATTATAAAAGATATTCTTAGCTATTATAGTGATGATGAGAATAAAAATCAGACTAATCTAGAAAATTTTAGAAAACAACATGAGATAGAAGTAAAACATAATTTAGCAAAAGATACTGATTTCAATGATAGACTATCACTGCTACAAGAAGTAAAACAAAAATTAGATAAAATGGGAATTGATTTACAGTCGCTGTATAATGCTTATAGTCATATAGACGGTAAACGTATTAATTATGGAAATGAATTATATAGAGGAAAAACACCAGCAGAACAGCATGTGTTAGCTCAAGAAATGGCAGTTCAAGTTATTGATGATGTATATAAAGATTTCAATAAACAAGGTCAAACAATCTTAAATATAGCACAATTTATTGTTTCTCTCGAAGGATATTATGATACTAATGCTCTTATAGCCGTATTAGAAAAGGATCTTGAGAATAAAAATATTAATGCTAAATCTATTATCACTATGGAGCAATTAAACAAACTTGGAATAGATGCTAAGGTACTTCTTGATTATTTATATCAAAAGAGATTGACAGAAACAGGAGTTTTTAATGAAAAAGATGCTGCGCTGGAAGCAAGAGGCAGAGAGATTATTAGCAATTATTATAAAAACCATCCTGCTTTAACATCAGATACGACCTTAACAAAATGGTACAGCAGGCTGTTAATTAAGCTCTTCGGAGAAAAAGGTCTGAGAATCGTTCAAGTTGCAATCGCACCCATAGTTGAGAGAAGTATCCTGAAAAATATTTTTGATTTGTGGGAGATTGATGAAAGCAAAGCATTATCCGAAAAGCAGAAGTTTTTTGAAGAACATTCAGGATATAATGAATCTACTGCCGCCCATTATGAGGCAGGTTTTAAAAGAATTATGCAGTCTGCCGGAAAGGCTTATATGAGGTTTGACAGTATTAAATTTTTACAAAATATTGCAGTAAATATCGCCTTGATAATAAGCCATGCTAAATGGAATAAAGATTATGCACATATTGCGCTTACAACAGACAAAAAACAAGAACAATCAGCTAAGCTTCCCTATGATATTATATCCGAAACAACGGACTATCTGCAGACAGAATTAGACAACATAAAGGATGTATATTATGGATTTCTGTATACTCATTATTCAGACGCGGAAAATGAAAAAAATGAAGAAAGAAGAGTAGCTTTAAGGGAACAACTAAGGATAGCGTTTTTTAGGGATACGAAAGCTAAAATATCTGAGAAATATTATGACACATTGGCTTTTATATGGAATTTTCAACAAACAGTCGGTAAAAATTGGTTAGGCGAATGGCTGTTAAAGGATAATGCCGCAGACTTTTTTAACAGATTGGATACAATAGAAAAAAATATAAAAGTTAAGGATGTCTTTAGCAAAACTCCTAAAGTTTTATTATATATTTCGCGTTTTGGAAACATTGATATTAAAAAAATTAATAATAAATATATTGAACTCTTCCTTGATTTGGAACAACACGCAGACGTATTTTTGGGTTTTGGCAAGTATGCGGATAACGATATTTTGGAAAAACTTTATACTTTTAAGCAAAAGAACATTAAAATCACCCAAACTGTTTTTACTCTTGCTCTTTTAGGATTTGATTATGAACAAATAACCAAAATGGGCTATAGATCAATTGATGAAAAATCTCCGGACGGAACCATTAATAGCAAAGATTCTATTATTATTTTTAACAGTTTATCTAAAGAAAAACCCATAAACGCTATTTTAGGAGACGTATTTGTATCCGGCAGATTTCTTCCGATTGATACTGATAAGAAACTAATGGATTTTTCCAGATTAGACAATGGAAGGGTTGATGAAAATGTTATGAAAAAAGTGCGTAATAATTCTCTTGCAGTAATGGATTTCTATTCTTTTGTTGATTCTCGCATGAACAAAGATTTTTTTGACGGAAGAACTCTTGACGGATCAATGCTTTTGGGAATTGAAAAATTTGAAGGCAGGGAGAAAAATTTAGTGTATTCGCCCGGAAATTTTTGGCCGGAATATTTCAATATGTTTAATTGGCATGCTTTTGAAGAAGAATTCGGATACGATCCGCTCAAGTGGTCTTTGCCTTATTATCAGGAAGAATTTCCAAAAGTTATTGATAAAATCGAGAAAAGAGATATGGCAAAATACGGTTACGTTAGACCGTTTGTTTTTTTCTTGCCTTCAAAAAAACTTAAATATGAGAAAAATGCCTATGGCTACTCCGATAGTTTTACGGGAATAGAATTTAGATATTTTTTAGAACATCCTGAAAAAATGAAAAATGTAATTTTTGTAGTCGGAGCGTATGATTTTTTTGATATAGATTCTTCACTAGTATCTGTTTTTGACGGTCTGGGTATGAGTTTTTTATTTGAATTGCTTCAAGACTATAAAAAATATATAGATTATTCTTATAATGACTCCGCTATATCCAGCGATAAGTCCGCAGAAAGTCAATCAGCAAAAGGCTTTAACGAAATGCTTAACGAGTTTAAAGCAACTTTAGCTCTTACTTCCGAAATGAATGATATTTCGGTACGAAAAGCTGATACCAGAAAAGATTTTAATGCCGCTTACTCTTTACTTAGAAATCAATTTGGAGGATATGTATTTGAAAGCATAAGAAATGGGACAAATATGCGCAATAATTATAAAGGCAACGTCTGGGTTGCCGAAAAAGACGGCGTTGTTATATCGGCAATGCTGTTTAAAGACAACGAACTTAGATTTTTTGCGACAGATTCTCAACATAGAGGAAAAGGGGTGGGAGGAATTTTTCTTGACAAAGTAAGAGAAGAATTTAAAAAAGAAGACAAAAATCTGCATTTTCATACTAATGAGGATAGAGTTGCTTTTTATCAAAGACATGGTTATGAAGTTACACAGACAGTAGTGCAAGACGGAAGAAGCCGTTATTACATGGCAGACGCAGATACATTCGGCGCGCTTGATCTTTCTGAAAGCGACATGGTTGATACGGCAGTTTCGGACCAAACCATAGAAAACACAATCAAAGCCGCTATTAATGAAGTTAACAAACTCGTTGTCGGAAAACAAATATCAGAGCAGCAGGCGGTAAAATTTTTAGAATTCATAAATGTATATTTCAATATAAACGCAGTTACTCCGGCAACGGCAATTTTCATGGAAGATTCTGAAAAAGCAAATACTCTAAAAAACATTGAACTTGCCGGTGATACTGCTTTAATTTTAATTAACACTAAAAAATCCGAAGGCACTCCTACCGGATTAAAAGTTGACGGCAAACAGATTTATATGCAAAAAACAGGCAAACATGTTGTATTTTCCGCACAAGGCATTAAAACAGAAGATATAATAAATACATTGCAGGCAAGCGCCATACTAAGTAAGGCAGTGAAAGCTGTTACACAGCTCAAAGGCGAAAACGTAAGCGTTGATTCTATAGTTGTTGATACAATAAACAAAACCGGAAAAGAATTTAACGGAGATATGATAAAAGTAGGTTACGAAGACTTCCAAAATGCCGTAAAAAGCGACATTAATGAATATACAGCGTCTTTAAGAGAAGAAAAAAGGCTAGGACGCGCGGCACAGGCTGAACTGCAATTGATATCTTTGGTAAATTCAGATGAAAAACGCGTTGAAAATGTTATTAAAGACATTGTTAATCAAAATGAAATATCCGCAAAAAGGATTGTTGTGGAAGACAACGGTTACGCGTATAATACTTTACAAGATTTGCTTAAAAACAATAATAAAACCATGTCCGATTTACATAATTTAGGAATAGAGGTTTATATCGCCGGAAGCAGAAGCAACGCCGAATACGCTAAAGAAGGTTTTAGCGGAATTATAAAAGGCGACGCTTTATATGACAGATATACCGGCGAATTTATAAAAATAAGGCAGGCAAAAAACGCGGAAGATTTAAAAATCAGGTTTGACGGATATACAATGATAGAATTGGATACTCTTATAGGAATTTTTGATAACGCAAGAAATAAAATGGGAAATGCGTTTGAATGGCTGTCCGGATTTTTTAATATCAGTTTAGACGGCATTGGAATAAATGAAGCAATAAGAAGAGCGTATAATATGAATTTAGCTAATTTGCCTGAGGCAACAAGAATAATAGATGCTGAAGAAGCAATAAAGAAAATGTCTTTACCCATATTAACAAATCTGAATCTAAATATTACTGATGAAGCCAGAGAAGCTTATAAAAACGCCGTTATAGAAATGATATTGGCAGCCAGTTTTATAAAAAATAAAAAAGGCTTTGTATTGAAAGATGAAAAAATGATACGCACATTAGGCAAAATGCTTGTTTTGCGTGAAAAACTGGCTGCAAAAGCTTCAGACACGGAAATAAGTAAAATTGAAGATACTATTGATAAATTCCAAAGCTTATTAGGACAAAACAGCCTGAAAACCGAAGATATAATAAGGTTTACGGAATTAAATGAACTTACCGGACTTACGGAAGAAGATTTAAAAGGTATTGATGCAGCTAAAGCAAAAGAAAAGAAAGATAATGTCAACACTGTTATAGAGATGATAGACATTTACGGTTTTGCCGCCATTAAAGATTTAAAAGACAAGAAAGATCCTACTAAAGAATATACCATGTCAGGAATGAGAGCTATACTCACCGCAGCGTAAAAATTACATAATAGTAATAAAAAACCGCCGGAGAGTAAATCAACTCCGGCGGTTTTTTATTTTATGAAAAGAAACAATTAATCCAAATATTCCCTTAACGGTTTGCTTCTGGTAGGATGCCTGAGTTTTCTTATGGCTTTGGCTTCTATCTGACGGACTCTTTCTCTTGTCACGCCGAACTTTTTCCCAACTTCTTCCAAAGTACTGGGATAACCTACGCCTATGCCGTAACGCAAACTTATAATTTCCGCTTCTCTGGGCGTTAAAGTGTTTAAAACCTTTTCAAGTTCAAGCTGAAGCCTGTACTGCTGCGCTTTCGCGACAGGGCTCGGGCTATTTTGATCTTCTATAAAATCCTCTAAATGAGAATCTTCTTCTTCCCCTACGGGAGTAGCCAAAGATACCGGCTCCTGCATCATTTTCAATATTTTTCTTATTCTGTCCGTAGAAAGCTTCAAGCCTTTTGAATATTCTTCTATAGTAGGCTCTCTGCCTATATCCTGCTGGTATTTCTTTTTAACTTTAGTAAGTTTAGAAATCAGCTCTTTCATGTGAACCGGAATTCTTATTGTCCTTGCCTGATCCGCAATCGCGCGGTTTATAGACTGTCTTATCCACCAGGTAGCATAAGTTGAAAACTTAAATCCGCGTTTCCATTCGAATTTTTCGACGGCTTTTGAAAGTCCGAGATTTCCTTCCTGTATCAAATCGGAAAGTTCCAAATTACTTACGCCTACGTGTTTCTTGGCTATTGAAACAACTAAACGGAAATTCGCTTCTATGAGTTTCATTTTGTCTCTGTGTATAACTTCTTCAAGTTCTCTTATTTTTCTGTCGGTTTCTATCATTTCTTCAGGCGTTATAACAAAACCTTCTTTCAAATTAGCTTGTTTTACAAGAAGATTTTTTATGTATTCTATTTGCTCTTCCGATTCTTTCACAGGGCATCCGGTATGTTTTTTAAATTCAGCCGCGCTGATTTTTCCGGACTGGTAATTTTTGAAAAGCGTCTGGACTTTATTAAAAGGATTTCTGTATTTTCTTTCAAATCTTCTTAATTCATCTTTAATTTCGTTAAACTTTTGAGCGGTCGTTTTAATTTTGTTTATAAGTCTTTTTATTTTATCCTGGTTTAGATTGAGGCTCGTTATAAAATCAATTATTTCCGTGCGGAGTTCTTTAATTTTCTGCTGGTATTTTTCCCTGTCTTTTTGGGAAATAGATTTAAGCTTTAATTTTGCCTCATATGTATTTATGCTTCTTTCTACCTGGGTAATCTTTTGCACGGCTTTTTTTATTCTTACGCCCATACCTCTAAGCTGCGCGTCGGACTTGCGGCCTCTTGGCATAAGTTCTTTCGGAGTCATTTCCTGCTGGCTGATAAGCGTTTCCCAATTTCTGATTTCTTTAATTATAAGAGGAGATTCCAAAACTATAAATTTAAGTTTTTTCTCGTTTTCTCTTATATTTTTGGCAAGCTCTACTTCAACGGCGCGCTCAAGCAGAGGAACTTTCGCCATTTCGCTTAAATACATTCTCACCGGATTAATTTCTTCGTCTTCTGTCGCGATTTTAACGGACTGCTCGACGGCCTCGCCCGCGCTTTTTCTGGATTTTGCTTCTTTATTGTCAACGACCTTAATTCCTAAATCTTCCAAAGTCACAAAAAAACTGTCAATTTTTTCCGCGACCATAGACTGCTGGGGAATACTTTTGTTTATCTCGTCATAAGTCAGATATCCCTGCTCTTTACCTATGTCGATTAATCCCTGAAACAAATCTTTTTTTGCCATTTTATTTCTCCGAAAACTACAAAAATTTATTTAATGCAAAGCACTCAAGTGTCTTTGTCTGATATCCATTTTAAACGTGGATTCCCGACTAAAACTTTCGGGAATGACAGGATGGAGGTATTTTTATTTCTCCGAACCTTTTAACTTCTTATTTAGTCTGTTAAATTCTAATATTTCATCCTGCTTGGCTTTGCCCGCTTTTATAAGCTCCGTCAATTCTTTGCGTCTCGATTCAAGCCTGCTTTTTTCCACATCTTTAAGAACCGTCTTAAACGCTTCACCAATATTCTTATATTCAATCTGCTTCAATACCAGCGACGAAAACCACTCCGCTTCGTTTTTCGCCAGAGAATTCAAAATATCAGCGTCGTTTAAACCCGTAGCCGCAAGCCCGTAAACTTTAGCGCATTTTGAATCTTTAAAACAATCCGACGGAACCTTAGAAACATATTCTCTGTCCGTCAATATCAAATTCAGCAAGCTTTCTTCAAGCGACGGACTTCGTCCGCTTTCATTAATAACGTCAGCTGCCGCTGTTTTATTGTCGCTTCCGTAGCTTTTTAAATTTGACGCCTGCTTCTTTTTAAACTCTTTCCAGACGGTTTCTTCATTGAGATTAAAATTCTGCGATATTTTTTTAATCCATTCCCCGCGCACTATCGCATTAGAACTTTTCAAAACAAAATCTAAAAGCAAAAAAACTTTTTTCGCTTTCGCTTCGGAAGTATTTCCTTTAACCAAAGATGAAACCCTTTTAATCATAAAACTTTCGGCAGTTTCCGATGTGTCTTCCAAGAGCTTAAGAAATTTATCTTTTCCGTGTTTGTTAAGATATTCATCGGCATCTGTATCTTCAGGCAAAGTCGACACCGAGCATTCAACCGAATCTTCTATCAAAATTTCCAAAGCTCTTTGTGTTGCCGTTCTGCCTGCTTCATCCGAATCAAAAAGAAGTTTTACCGAATCGGCATATCTTGCTATAAGCTTAGCGTGGTTATGCGTAAAAGCCGTTCCAAGAGACGCTACCGCGCCGGTTATCCCGAATTGCTGCGGAATAACAACATCCACATAACCTTCAAGAACTATAATTTTTCTTTCTTTTCTAAGCTCCGGCAATGTCTGAAACAATCCGTAAAGATTGAAAGATTTTGAATAAACCGCCGTTTCCGGAGTATTCAAATATTTCGGCTGCTGCTCCGTTAAAGTTCTTCCGCCGAAAGCGACAACTCTTCCCTGAACGTCAAAAATCGGAAACACAAGCCTTTCCGACATATATTCGTAAAAAGTTCCTCTTTCCGTTTTGGTTATAATACCCGCTTTAGAAAGTATTTCAGTCGTATAGCCTTTTTTCAACGCGGACTGCAAAAGCTGGTTTTTAGGAGCATATCCCAATTGAAACTTTCTAATTGTTTCCGCGGTAATACCGCGTTTTGAAAGATATTCTCTAGCATTTTTGGCGCTTTCGCTTTCCAAAAGATGCCTGTGATAAAACTTTGCCGCGCTTTCTAAAATTTCAAACAGCTTTGCTTTTTCGGAAACTTTTACAACGTCTTCTTTTGTTTCCTGAATTTCTATTCCCGCTTTTTTTGCGAGTTTTTTTACGGACTCGATCCAGGAAAGATTGTCCATCATCATAACAAACTTAAAAACATCGCCGGCAGCGCTGCACCCGAAACATTTGAATATTCCCTTTTCGGGGCTAATCATAAAAGACGGCGTTTTTTCATTATGAAAAGGACAGCAGGCCTGCCAATTTCTGCCTGCCCTTTTTAAATTGGGCAAATACTCTCTGACAACGGATTCTATATTATTCGAGAGTCTGACCCTTTCAATTATATCGTCAGAAATAGCCATAGTTTAAAACCAGTTTGAAGAGTTGAGAGTGAAGAGTGAAGTTAACAAAAATAACCAAAACTTCACCTTCTCTTGATAATATGACTCTCGCCCTTCTATTTTCTACTTCATGTTTTTTACAACTATCTCAACTCTACACTCTTCAATCTTCACTCTGCCGTTCTGCGGAATCTTCTAAATCCCGAGGCTTCTATAAAATCAAGTTTGCCGTGTGCTTTTTCAAGTTTGTCTAAAAGCAAATTCAAACCCAAATTGTCGGAAGCGATATGCCCCGCTAAAACAACATTAAGATTATATTTTTCAGCTTCTTTAACTGCATTCTTGCTTAAATGCATACAAATCAATGTGCCGATTCCTGCGGCAGAAAGTTTTTCAAAAACTTCCACGGGACCTTCCGTTCCGCCTGTCATATCCACAAAAACTTTTCCGCATCTTGAATCATCGCTTCCCAGTAAAATAACCGGAGGAATCGCGACGTCAGCCGAATGTTTATATTCGGGCTGTTTATTTAAAAACGCGGTTATGTCCTTTAAATATCTGGGACTTAACGCGTCTATTTCTCTCTGTAAAAACGATGCGACGTGATTGTCCGCGACTGTATGAGCCGTCATAAGATTTACGTCTAAAAGTTTTGCCGCGTCAAAAACTCTCTCGTTGTTCTGGGGCATTACGCTCCTGTGAACTTCTTTTATGCGCGGCGAAAGAAGTTTTTCGCTTATGTTAATCGGAATTCCCATTTTATTCAAAATATCCGACTGCATAGCTAAAACATTGTGAAACGTAGCGTAAGCGTAACCTTCGGGGTGGTGGGCTATAACTAAATCTATTTTTTTTCCGGAATTTATAAGCTGCTTGGCAAGCAGAATTTCGGGAGTTTCGATATCTATGCCGACCATAACTGTTTTAACTTCCGTTTCTTTGTCGCCGTTTAAAATTCTGGAATCATAATACGGATTTTCAAGGCTTTCAATATCGAATTTTTCTTTTTTCTCTTTAGAAAGCGCGTCGTAATCCTGTTTGCGTTTCAAAAGATCAAGATCAACTTCGTTTATTCCTCTCGGATCTTCTTTTATGCCTTCTCTGACAAACAAATCCTGTATCTGCTTAAGTTTCATAATCCCCCCGAAATGAAAAGAAAACAACGGAGAGTCGTTGATATTAGCGACTCTCCCTCGTTATTTATCTATGTTTTACTTTCCCCATCTGTTGTCTTTAAGCATTTTACGGCGGATTTTTCTCTTAGCTTCGGCAAGTTTTTCTTTTTTCAAAACGCTCGGAGCTTTATAGTACTCGCGTTTTTTTATTTCCTGCATAATTCCGTTTCTTTCGCATTCTCTCTTAAAACGTCTTATCGCTTCTTCAATAGATTCACCTTCGCGAACTTTTACATTAACCAATTTAAACACCGCCTTTCTTCTAAAAGAATTTTTACGACAACTATATTTTATCCCGGAGGCCAGCCGAAAACTCTTCCGGCAAGCAGATGATAGTGTATATGAAATACCGTCTGTCCCGCGTCGGCTCCGCAATTATTTACAATTCTGAAACCGTTTTTTGCTTCGGGAAACTGCCTGGCAATTTCTGAAGCAACAAACTGAATGTGCCCCAAAACATTTTCATCCGATAACGAAACATCACACAAAGCGCCAATATGCTTTTTAGGAATAATGATTATATGAAGCGGCGCCTGCGGATTTATGTCTCTAAATGCAAAAACCTTCTCGTCTTCATAAACTTTCTGAGAAGGGATTGCGCCTTTAGCTATTTTACAAAAAAGACAATTATCCGACATTTCCCTGCCTTTTACAAAACGTATTGAAAATTATACAAGATTTTGAAAAAAAATACAATACCGATTTATAGTTTGCAAACCAATTCTTTAAAAATTCTGCCTCTTTGTTCAAAATTATCAAACTGGTCAAAAGAAGCGCAGGCAGGAGAAAGCAAAACTATATCGCCGCTTTTTACCGTGGCTAAGGCTTTATTTACGGCATTATTTATATTTTGGCAATCATAAAAAGCGGCAGAGCCGCCCAAGTCTTTTTTTATTTTTTCTGAAGCGGAACCTATTAGAAAAACGGCTTTTACCCTTTCTTTTAAAAGGTTTTTCAAAGGCTTGTATGATGAACCTTTATCAAGTCCGCCCATTATAAGCAAAATATTTTTGCCAAAAGACTCTAAAGCGACTCTTGTGGAATCAACATTAGTGGATTTCGAATCATTATAAAAATCCGCTCCTTTGACCTTTTTAACAAATTCTATGCGGTGTTCAACGCCTTTATAATTCGATATGACTTTTTCAATTACCGCGGGTTTGACTCCGGCGCAATAAGACGCCGCGATTGCCGCCATAATATTTTCAATATTATGCATACCGACTATATTTACTTTCGGCTTTAATATAACTTTCTTTTTTCCTAAAGCGATGACAAAAGAACCGTTGTCATAATAAACGCCTTTTTTTAGTTTGTTTTTGCTGAAAAATATAACCTTAGCGGAAGTTTTTGAAGCTATTTTTCTGCAGATTTTATCATCGGCATTAATTACGGCATAATCTTTGGATTTCTGGTTTATAAAAATATTTTCTTTCGCTTTTATGTACTTCGCCATCGTTTTGTGGTGTTCGAGATGATCGGGCGTAATATTTAAAAGAACCGAAATATCGGGTCTAAACTCCGGCATATCTTCAAGCTGATAACTTGAAAGCTCCATGGTTATATATGTGTTTTTTGTGGTTTTTAAAGATTTATCGGCAAGAGGAAAGCCTATATTTCCGGCGACTATGGAATCTTTATGAGCGGCTTTTATAATTTTGGAAGTTAAATCGGTAACCGTTGTTTTTCCGTTTGTTCCGGTTATGGCGATTATTTTTTTATACTTGGAATTATTTAAAGAAAACTCAAGTTCGCTTATTACTTTGATTTTTCTTTTTTTTGCTTTTTTTAAAATAGGAATGTCCGAATGAATGCCGGGGCTTTTAATTATTATGCCGGAATCTAAAATTTTGTCCGTATGTCCGCCAAATTCGGTTTTTACTTTCTTATTAAGTCCGGCTATTTCCCTTTTTTTACCGCTGTCGCTTGCGAAAACGTCATAACCCAATTTAACGGCAAGATTTGCCGCCGCAACACCACTTTTACCGAGACCCAAAACGCCTATTTTTTTTGACATTTAAAATCCTTAAAAAAATAACAAAGTACCTATACAAAGTTGTCATCTCCGAAAGTAGTAATCGGAGATCCATTGTTGCTCACATACCTCGTCGGCTTCGCCGACACTCCTTTATCTTAAAGGAGAATAAAAACTAAATATAAAACGGATTCCCGATAAAAAATTTCGGGAATGACAGACAAAAACAACTGCGCTGGATACTTCGGCAACAATACCGCCTCAGTATGACAAATACGGACTTATCACCTCAATTTGAGGGATGCGAAAGACAGTATCGCAAGAATTATGCCTATAATCCAAAATCTTATGGTTACTTTAGTTTCTGAAATGCCGAGCATTTCGTAATGGTGGTGAAGCGGCGCCATTTTAAATATTCTTTTTTTCGTTTTTTTGTAGTAAGAAACCTGAAGCAGCACCGACATTGCTTCGGCTACAAAAACTCCGCCCAAAATAACAAGTATCAGTTCCTGTTTTATAAAAACCGCGCTCATACCTAAAACTCCGCCCAAAAACAAGCTTCCTGTATCACCCATAAAAACTTCCGCCGGATGCGCGTTATACCACAGAAAACCTAACCCCGAACCTACAACAGCAAACAGAAAAACAGCTATTTCTCCGGAGCCCTGAACCGGAACAATCTTTAAATAATTCGCTATTTGGAAATGTCCCGCAAAATACGCAAACAAAGCCAAAGAAAAAGCCGCTATAACTATATTTCCTATGGCAAGCCCGTCCAATCCGTCCGTTAAGTTTACTGCATTAGAACTGCCGACAACCACAATTATCGTAAACACTATGTAAAAAAACGATAAATTTATAAAAAAACCTTTTAAATACGGAATATTTACAAGAGTCGCAAACTCGGGATTTGACGGAAACACGCTTAAATAAGCGGCAAGGGACGCTGCAAAAACAGTCTGCCCGAATAATTTCGCGCCGGCTGAAAGCCCTTTTGAATTCTTTTTTGTAAGTTTAAGATAATCATCCCAAAAGCCTAAACATCCGAGCCACAAAGTACCGCTTAAAAGCCATATAATAAACCTGCTGTCAAGCCTTGCCCAAAGCAGGCATGAAACAACTATCGACAGCATTATAATCAAACCGCCCATCGTGGGCGTGCCGGTTTTGCATTGATGCGATGAAGGCCCGTCCGTTCTGACAGTCTGTCCGATTTTTAATTCTTTAAGTTTTCTTATTATCCTGGGACCAAGAAGAAAGCATATAAGCAGGCTGGTAAGCACGGCGCCGCCCGCTCTGAAAGTTATATACTGAAAAACATTAAGAGGCGTAAAAATTTCGCTTAACGGATAAAGCAGATGATATAACATTATTTTTTCCTTTTCTCAAGCTGGACAAAAAAGTTTTTACAGACTTCGTCTAAATTCATGCTGCGCGAAGCTTTAAATAAAAATACTGATTTTTTGCCCGCATTAGTCTGCTCAAGAATTTTGAATAACGCATTCGCGTCTTTGGCGTGATAAACCGGAGTTTTGCTTATCGCTTCTTTTGTATAGGCAGTCATATCTCCCATAAGATATACCGACTTTATTCTCTGCGAATTTATAAAATTGCCGAGTTCAAAATGATATTCGTCGGAATTTGGACCAAGCTCAAGCATATCTCCCAAAACAAGATTTATATCGCTGTCTATATAAGCGTCGCAAACGCCCTGAATTGCTTCTCTTACCGACGACGGGTTTGCGTTGTAAGCGTCGTTTATTAAAGTTATGCCGGATTGCGTGGCAAAAGTTTCCATTCTCATAGCAGGCGGAGTAAAAGATTCTATTCCTGCTTTTACGTCGTCCATATTATAACCGAGTCCCAAAGCAGCGCTGGACGCGGCTAAAGCGTTTAATATGTTAAACTTCCCTTTTACAGGCAGCATAATTTCAACGGATGCGGTTCCGTAGTTAAGCGTAAATCTGGGTTTATCCGACCAGAGAGTTACATTGTTGGCATAAACGTCTGCTCCGCCGTAAAGCGCGAAAGTCATAACATTCGGATACATTTTATGCGGAATTTTTTTTAATATTTCATCGTCATTGTTTATGACTACAAAACCGTCTTCGGACACGCTGTCAAACAAGTCGCGCTTTTCTCTGAACACCCCTTGCGGAGACCCGAAAGTTTCAAGATGAGAAAAACCTATATTTGTTACTATCGCAACATCGGGCTGTAAAATATCGGCCAAAATTTTTATTTCTCCGAAAAGCGAAGTCCCTGCTTCAAAAACGCCGTATTTTGTTTCAGAGTCAAGCTCAAAAAGCGAAAGAGGAAGACCTATTCTGTTATTAAAATTTCCTTTATTGGAAACTGTTTTGTTTTTGGTTCTTAAAATCGAGGCAAGCATTTCTTTAGTGGTAGTTTTTCCGTTTGAACCGGTAATGCCGATAACTTTTAAATCTTTAAATCTTTCTCTGTAAGCTTTTGCGAATTCCCCGAGAGCGACAAGAGTATCTTCGACTTTAATTATGGAGGAAAAATTCGGAAAAGGCTTTGCAAAATCAACTTCTTCCCTGGAATAAATTATAGCGTCGGCGCCGCGCTCAATAGCTTCTTTTATAAAATCGTGACCGTCATAATTTCTGCCTTTTATGGCAAAAAAAACCTGTCCTTTTCTGACAGTTCTGGAATCGATAGTAATGTTTTTAACCAAAAGGTTAGGATCGCCTATAAGGAATTTCCCTTTAACTATCTTGATCAAATCTTTAAGATATACCGCTTCCATCAGAAATCAAACTCCTTTTGTTCAATCTGCTTGGGACAATCTCTTTGCTTTTCTTTTAAAGAAATATATTTTTGAGCGACTTCAATATCGTTAAAATGGTATTTCTCATGACCTATAATCTGGTAAGTTTCGTGACCTTTTCCGGCAAGTAAAATTATATCGCCTTTCTCTGCCATCATCACGGCTTCTTTTATCGCGTTATCACGGTCTTCCGCCACTTTATAATTTCTTTTTTCCGCTCTTTTAATGCCGACTTCTATGTCTAAAATTATCTGTTTCGGGTCTTCCGTTCGCGGATTATCGGAAGTTATAAAAACAAAATCGCTCATTTCCGCAGCAGTTTTACCCATCAAAGGTCTTTTTGTACGGTCCCTGTCTCCGCCGCACCCAAAAACAGTTATAAGCCTATTATGCGGTAAATCCTTTAAAGCCGAAAGAACATTTTTCAAAGCGTCATCAGTGTGAGCATAATCGACTATTACTTCAAATTCCGAATTTTTAGAATCAACTCTTTCAAGTCTGCCGGGAGCCTGCGAAGAAGCATTCAATCCTTCAACCGCGTCTTTAAAATCTTTTCCCAGACAAATAACGCAGCCCAAAGCCGTAAGCGCGTTATAAACGTTGTGAAGCCCTATATGCTTTATGCTTACTTTTTCTTTTTGGTTTTTATATACAACGTCAAAATTTGTCCCGCCGCTTTCTATGGAAACATTTTCGGCTTTAAAATCCGACTCTTTTTTTACAGAATACAATTTTATTTCGGCTTCAAGAGGAATTTTTGATAATTTCAAGCCGTAAGCATCATCAGCGTTAATTATAGCAAACT
>Ga0123353_10000217_pt1 | contig 72754 bp, 58 predicted proteins | sample TergutLab28metaG_3_FD_92763 | JGI IMG/M metagenome (GOLD analysis project Ga0123353, IMG submission 92763) | Labiotermes labralis P3 segment gut microbial communities from Petit-Saut dam, French Guiana - Lab288 P3 | ecosystem: Host-associated > Arthropoda: Insects > Digestive system > Gut ... | reverse complement strand
CGAAAGGCAATGGCGAGCGGGCGAAATCCCGTGGCCGAACCGCGATAACCCGTTCTCTGCTTCGGTTAATATACACCGCATAATAAATGAAGACGGCAGGCCCCTTCAATGGAACCGGCATTTATGGTTTTCGGAACCCGTATATACGGCGGAATGGCTTCGGCGGGAATTCCCGGAAATCTATGCATTTTGGCGGGAATCATAATTTTTGCTTGACGCACTCCCTTTCCGTGGGTACAATAGCGTCCTATTCCCCATACGAAGGAGGTGAATCGAGTTGGCGAACATCAAATCCGCGAAGAAGCGCATATTGATTACGGCCAAGAGGCAGGCACGCAACAAGCATGTTAAGTCCTCCACAAAGACCGCTATCAAAAAGCTAACCCTTGCAGCGAACGCAGGGAACAAAGACGACTTGCAAACCTTGTTCGTACAGGCAGTCTCAGCTATAGACAAGGCAGCGACCAAGGGTGTTTATCATAAGAACACCGCGTCAAGGAAAAAATCGCAATTGGCAAAACTGGTGAATAAAGCGGTATAATCAAAACCCCTCGCGAACGTACGAGGGGTTTTCTCATTGGAGGTATCCATGCGAAACGATTCCGAAATCAAGATATTCCCCGGCAGCGCAAGCGTCGAATTTACGAAGAGGATTTGCGGTTATCTCAATATCTCCGAAGGGGAATCCACGGTCCTTAAATTTTCCGACGGCAATACCTACGTAAAGATCGGCGAAAAGGTACGCGGTAAGGATATATACATCGTGCAGACCATCGGCTTGGACCCCAACAACGAATTTATGGAACTGTTGTTTTGGGTCGATGCCTTCCGCCGTTCGGTGGCGAACTCCATCACGGTGATTATGCCGTACTTCGGATACGCCAAAGCGGACAAGAAGGACGAGCCGCGCGTTTCCATACGGGCGCGGGTATGCGCGGACTGCTTGGAAACGGCGGGGGTGGACCGTGTGGTGACGATGGATTTGCACAGCGCACAGATACAGGGCTTTTTCAAAAAACCCGTGGACCATTTGTACGCGGCGAACCTCTTTTGCGATTATATACGGGGAATGAATATAACCGATTATGTCATCGTCTCGCCCGACGAAGGTTTCGCTAAGAACGCGCGGTATTATTCCAATAAGCTCAACGTCCCGCTGGTCATCGGCTCCAAGCAACGCACCTCCCACAACGAAAAAGCGGAAATAATGGGGCTGATGGGTTATGTGGAAGGCAAGCACGCCATCATCGTAGACGATTTCACCATCAGCTGCGGTACCTTGACGGAAATCGCAAACGTGGTGAAAAACAGGGGCGCATTATCCGTCCATGCTTTCGTGTCGCACGCGCTCCTGTCAAAAAAGGGCGTCGCGGCACTGCGCGAAAGCCCTATCGAAAAACTGGTGGCGACGGATACCGTCCACAACCCCAATATTGGAGGATGCGAAAAAGTTACGGTCCTGTCGGTGGCGGATATGTTCGCCAAAGCGATACGCATTATCCACAACAAGGAATCCCTGCACGAGCTGTTCGATTGATCAATCGTCGTTCGCGGGTTCGTCCGACGGCTCGATGTGTATGGTCGCTTCCATGCCGAACTTTTCCTTGATCATGTCTTCAACGGCGGTCGCCAAATGGTGGCCGTTTTTTATGGTTAATTCCCCGTCGAGCATCAGGTGCAGCGTTAATTCCTTATGGGAAATATAGTTGTGTATATGGAAGTGGTGGAGTTTCAAATCGTCGTCATACAATTTTTTAACCTCTGCTTCGATACTGTTTATCAATTCCTGCTTGGGTACCTCACCCAAGATTTTCGTAACGGCTTCGACCATGATTTTGTAAGCCGCGTAAAAAATAGCTAACGCGCATATTACGCCTAAAACGCTGTCCATCCACCAAAGTCCGTCGATAAATTGCGTAATAATGATACCCGCCAGCACAACCACCGATGAAAGCGAATCCGTACGGTGATGCCAACCGTCCGCCGTAATCACGGGGTTGCCGTGCCTGCGCCCGAGGTAAAAGGCATATTGGGCCAACGCTTCCTTGATGATAATCGACACGGCGGTTATCACCAGCGCAATCGTTCCGTACACAGCGTATTCACGGTTTTGGAACCGTCCGATGGAATCGGTGAGGAATTCGTAGCCGATCATACCCAAGATTAAAGCGATGATAAGCGAAGCAACCAATTCCCATCTTCCGTGCCCGAAGGGATGCTCCTTGTCGGGTTTCTTCGCTGCCAGCTTTGCCGCAACCACGACAAATATCGATGTCAGCGAATCGGACATCGTATGCCACGCGTCCGCCATCAGCGCAACCGAACCCGTAAACATCCCCACCCAAAACTTTGCGACGAACAATACGGCGTTGATAACGACCGATAACCCGCCTTCGAATACCTGCGCTTTTTGTGATTCATTCTTTTTCATTACGGTCCTCCCCATTATTAATGATATGTCCCGGTAATTAAAAAAGGCACCCATAGGACACTTTCCTGTCCCACAGATGCGATACGTTCATCTGCTGTCGCTTAACGCGACCCGGCCCCACAAACCCATAGGGTTTATCGCCTGCTCAGTTCGACAACAGTATAGGTGCCAACGTCCCGACTGTCAACAACGCCAGTCCCGCCAAGCTGCGCGGGCTGAAGCGTTCGCCCAAAAACAACCGCGCGAAAACCATTACGAGTACCACGCTCAATTTATCGATCGGCACCACGCGGCTCGCGTCGCCCAATTGTAATGCGCGGTAAAAAAACAACCAGCTCGCACCCGCCGCCGCACCCGAAAAAAACAGGAAGGCCCAATTCCTGCGGGTGATTCCGCCGATTTTTTTATGACTCTTCGTGAGGAACACCATCAGCCAGCTCATGGGGACGACCGCCATCGTGCGGATGGCCGTACCGAGGTTGGCTTCGATGTTCGTAATACCTATCCGCCCCAATATCGCCGTCAACGAAGCGAAAACGGCGGCGAGTACGGCATAGAATAACCAAGCGTAACGCCCGAAGCGCCTTGTTTCCGTTATACCGTTATCCGAAGGCGGAGCCTTACCCATTTCCAGCATCAGCCATGTACCCGCCGCCATCAATACCATACCCGCGGCCGTAATCCACCCCATCGGTTCACCGAGGAACAAAAACGCCATCAGCATGGTTAATATCGTGCTGCTTTTATCGATGGGTACGACTTGCCGCACGCTGCCCAATTGCAACGCGCGGAAGAAGCAAAGCCACGACCCGCCCGTAGCCAAGCCGGAAAAGATAAGGAACAGCCACGTACGCGGCTCCACCCGCGTGATATCCCCCTGCGAACCGACGATAAATACCATCAGCCACGCGAAGCACAAAATAACGAGCGTGCGTATCGCCGTCGCCAAATACGAATCCACTTCTTGCAAACCAATTTTGGCAAAAACGGTAGTCAACGCAGCGAACACGGCGGCGGCTGACGCGTGTACAAACCACAACTCCATAAGTACGTCCCCTTTTTATAACCGTGATATAATTATGCGGGTCGGAAGATGATTGTCAAACGATGATATATAAGGAGCGTCCCCCATGGAAATTCGCTTGCAAAAAATCCTCGCCGCCGTCGCCTCGCGCCGCAAAGCGGAGGCATATATCGCCGAAGGGCGCGTTACCGTCAACGGCGTAACCGCAGCCGTAGGCGCGAAAGCTGACCCCGATAAAGACGAAATCCTCTTGGACGGGCAAACCGTAAGGCCACAGGAAGAAATGATTTATATCATGTTACACAAACCCGAAGGAGTCGTAACCACGGCGAATGACCCGCAAGGCAGGCAGACGGTATTCGATTTGTTGCCCGAAGAAGTGCGGAAATCGCGCCTGTTTTCCGTGGGGCGGCTGGATTATGACAGCAGCGGATTACTCCTGCTGACCAATGACGGCGAATTCGCCCAGCAATTGACCCATCCCTCGCGTGAGGTTAAAAAGACCTATATAGCCCGCGTCAACGGCACGCCCGACAACGCCTCCCTCTCGGCGTTCCGTTCGGGTTTGGACATCGAGGGTAAAAAAACCGCTCCCTGCGAAATCACCGTAACAAAAAAAGGACCCAACGCGCAAATCCGTATTACGATCCACGAAGGCCGCAACCGCCAGGTACGCAAAATGTGCGAAAAAATCGGCCACCCGGTTTTGTCGCTCAAACGGGTGGCTGTAGGCGGTATAAATCTAGGGGGGTTGCCGAAAGGTGGATGGCGGTATCTTGCCTCGCGGGAGGTAACCCGTTTTATTTCACACCACCTTCACCGAATCGTCCCCCAACAACTCCTTTAACCTCCGGGCCAGTTCCGCGTCGGGTTTAATCCTGAAGTTTCGGTTCGCGGCGAACTTTTGCCCGCTTTGTTCATTGTAGATCATCACCTGCGTATCGCCCGGGTACGCGGATAGGATATCCGTGATATCCCGCAGCGCGATATCGCGGTTAACGGATATCTTAAGCCACAGGGTTTTGGGTTTTTCGTCCGTTTTATCAACCGCGGGCGAACCGTTGCGGGGGATATCTTCATACATAAGCAATTCGTTCGCCACTATCTTTGCATCCTCTTCCTCGCGTACGCTTACGCGTCCCTGCACGATCACCACCTGCTCGTTTTGCAAGCGGTGCCCCTGCTTTTCGTATTGGTTGGCAAAGACGATGACCTCGACCGAGCCGTACATATCCTCCACGGTGAGGAAGCACATGGGGCGGCCGTCTTTTTTGGTGTATTTGACCGATTTGGCGGTGATGAGACCGCCGTATTTCACTTCCTCGCCGTCGTATACGCCCGCGTCGTCGGAGGCTTCGCCGGAAAAGTCCAAGCTCGTATGCTTGGTGTAACGGCGCAGGACGGCTTCATAATCCGACAGGGGATGGCCGCTGACGTAAATGCCCATCATTTCCTTTTCGTCGGCGAGCAGTTGCCGCTTGGGGAGCTCGTTGAGCGGGGGGAGCTCGTCCGCGTGGAAGGATTGCGTCGTGATTTCCTCCTCCAAGTCGAACAATGACAATTGCCCTTCCAGCGTCGATTTTTTCGCTTGCGCCATGCCGTCCACGATACCGGGGAACACGGTCATATATTGCACGCGTTTGCCGCCGAGGGAATCGAACGCACCCGCTTTGATCAGGCTTTCGATGCAGCGTTTGTTGATTTCCCCGCCGGGTAGGCGGTTAATGAAGTCGGTGATACCCGCGAACCTGCCGCTTGCTTCGCGTTCGGCTACGATGGCGTCGACCGCGCCGCGCCCCACGTTTTTGATGGCGGCTAGGCCGAAGCGGATGGACTTACCCGACACGCTGAAGCCTTGGAAACCTTCGTTGATGTCGGGGGGGAGAAGGGAAATACCCAATTTCTTACATTCGTGGATGTAAGCGGCGACCTTGCCGGTATTGTCCATCATGCTCGAAAGTGTCGCGGCCATAAATTCAACGGGGTGGTAATATTTAAGCCACGCGGTTTGGTAGCTGACGACCGCGTACCCCACGCCGTGGGGTTTGTTAAAGGCGTAGGCGGCGAATTTTTCCATCGCGTCGAATATATCGCCGGCGATCTTTTCGGGGATGCCGTTCCTTACGCAGCCGGGAACGCCGTCCTCCGATAAACCGTGGATAAAATTTTGCCGTTCCTGTTTCATTACGTCCGATTGCTTTTTCGACATGGCGCGCCTTACAAGGTCGCTGCGGCCCATGCTGTAACCCGCCAAATCGCGTACGATCTGCATGACTTGCTCCTGATACACCATACAGCCGTACGTCGTCTTGAGGATCGGTTCCAGTGTGGGGTGCATATATTTGATCTTTGCGGGGTTCTTTTTTCCCTTGATATATTGCGGAATGTAATCCATCGGCCCCGGGCGGTACAACGATATACCCGCGGTCAGGTCTTCTAAGCTGCGGGGCTGCATGTCACGCATGAAGGACGTCATGCCCGAGCTTTCTAATTGGAAGACGCCGCCCGTACGCCCTTGATGGATCATTTCATATACTTTTTGGTCGTCATAACCGAGCCGCCAATCCAACACGTCAACGTCGATGCCCTTACCGCGTTTGATCTCCTCCGCGGCGCGGCGAATGACCGTAAGCGTGCGCAACCCAAGGAAGTCCATTTTCAAAAGGCCCAACTGTTCCACCGTACCCATGGGGAATTGTGTGGTGACCACGCCGTCGTTTACGTTAAGCGGCACGTATTCGCTTACGGGGCGGTTGCAAATGACCACACCCGCGGGGTGCGTACCCGCGTGGCGGGGTAAGCCTTCCAGCTTTAACGCGAAGTCGATCAGGTTCCGCGTATCTTCTTCGTTTTCGAACGCTTGGCGTAATTCGGGGTTGATCGCAAGCGCGCGCTCAAGCGTGATATTCAACTCCATCGGGACCATCTTGGCCACGCGGTCCACGTCGTTGTAGGTCATGGCCAGCGCGCGCCCCACGTCGCGGATTACGGCGCGAGCCGCCATCGTTCCGAAGGTGATGATTTGCGAAACGTTCTCCGCCCCGTAGGTCTCGATCACGTAATCAATGACCTCCTGTCGCCGCTCGATGCAGAAGTCGATGTCGAAGTCGGGCATGGAAATCCGTTCGGGATTAAGGAACCGTTCGAAAAGCAAGTTAAACGGGATGGGGTCCACATCGGTAATCCGCAAGGCGTATGCCACGATACTACCCGCGCCGCTGCCGCGCCCGGGCCCCACGATGATCCCTTTCTCCCGTGCGTATCGGATAAAGTCCCACACGATCAGGAAGTAATCCTCAAAGCCCATGTTGCGGATGACGGACAATTCATAATGCAAGCGGTCTATGTGTAAACGGGCATTCGCGCCGTAGCGGTCGGAAAGGCCCGCCTCACAACGGTCAACCAAATAATCGGAAGCGGTTCCGAAGCCGTACGGCACGTTAAACCGGGGTAATTTGTATTGGTTAAACTCGATGTTCACATGGCAGCGGTCGGCGATCTTTTGCGTGTTTTCAAGCGCTTCGGGTGCTTGGGGGAAGAGGGCGTACATTTCCTCGGGTGACTTCAGGTAAAATTGATCGGTGTTGAACTGCATCCGGTCTTCGTCGAGGATCGTTTTGCCCGTTTGGATGCACAACAGGATTTCCTGCGCCTTCGCGTCGTCCGCGTGTATATAATGAACGTCGTTGGTTGCGACGAGGGGGATTCCCGTTTCCTTGGACATACGTAAGAGCTCGCGGTTGAGGGTCTGCTGTTCGGCGGCCTCGTAACCCCCCAATTCCAAGAAAAAATTGCCGCGGCCGAACATTTCGTCGTAAAACAATGCCTTCTTCTTCGCCGATTCGTACCCTTCGGCGTCCATCACACGGCTGATAACGCCGGATAAACACGCGCTGAGCGCGATCAGGCCTTCCTTGTACAGTTCAAGTATTTCCATATCAATCCGCGGACGGTAGTAGAAGCCTTCGGTAAAGCCCAATGATACGAGTTTAATCAGATTATGATAACCGACGTCGTTTTCCGCCAACAAAACCAAGTGGTGATAATTACCCCAATCGCTTTTTGACTTATCCTTACGCGACCCCGGCGATATATATATCTCGCAGCCCAAAACGGGTTTGATCCCCGCCGCTTTCGCCGCTTTATAGAAGTCGATGACGCCGTACATCACGCCGTGGTCGGTGATGGCAAGCGAATCCATTCCCAACTCCTTCGTACGCTTAACGAGGTCCTTGATCTTCGCCGAACCGTCAAGGAGGGAATATTCGGTATGGACGTGCAGGTGGGTGAAGGGCTTTTGGGGGGGCATGGCAACGCTCCTGTATATGTAATGCGTTAATTATAACACGTAAAGGTTACAGCAAATCATAAGTATGGTAGAATTGGCGAGCCGTATCACCCCAACGTGAAAAGTGGAGGGTACATAATGGTAGAGATGATGAAAACAAACGACAAGTTATGCGTCGGATGCAACCGATGCGTACGCAGATGTCCGATGGAGATCGCAAACGTCACCTGCCAAAATGACGATGGCCAAATAAAAGTAAGGGTTGACGCGGAAAAGTGCCTCGGGTGCGGACGGTGCGCGTGGGCGTGTAAACACGGCGCGCGTTATTACATGGACGACATCCCCCGTTTCCTCGACGATTTAACCGATGGTATCCCCATATCGCTGATGGTCGCGCCCTCCGTGCGGACCAACATACCCGAATATAAGAGGCTTTTTACCTACCTGAAGAAACGGGGCATACATAAAATCTATGACGTGTCGCTGGGGGCGGACATTTGCATATGGGCGCACGTCAAGCACATGGAGGCAACGGGTTACGCGCCGATCATTACGCAACCCTGCCCCGTAATCGTATCGTATTGCGAAATGTACCGACACGATTTGCTGCCCAATTTATCACCGGTGCACAGCCCCATGGCGTGCACCTCTATTTATATGAAGCGGCACGCGGGTATCACCGACAAGATCGCCGCTTTATCGCCTTGCATCGCGAAGTCCGTCGAATTCCGCGATACGGGTGTCGCGGAGTACAATATAACCTTTATGGGCATAGCCAAATATTTAAAGGAAAACAATATAGACCTGAAAAGTTATGAGGAAACCGATTTCGACCACGACGAAAGCGGTTTGGGCGTGTTGTTCCCCCTGCCGGGCGGTTTGAAAGAGAATCTAGAATATTTCGCGGGGAAAAAACTACACATCATCAAAGGAGAGGGCTTCAGCATATTCGAGAAGTTAAATCGGTACGCAAAAACCCCCGATGCGGAAAAACCCGCGGTGTTTGACGTGTTGAACTGCATCGAAGGATGCAATGTGGGTCCCGCAAGTCCGTACGAACGGAGTATATTCGAAATCGACAGGATCATGCACGAAAACAGGATAAATATAACAAATCGGTATATGGCAGACGGTTACGAATCGCCGCACAAGCGTTTGGATGCCTTGTTGGATTACGAAGATTTCCTTCGGGAATATAAACCCGTATATAACTGCGTTACGCAAATTTCCGAAGAGGATATAACCCGTGCCTTTGAACAGTTGGGCAAAATGGACGGGGAGAAGGACCACATCGATTGCGGGGCTTGCGGGTCGGAAACCTGCTACGACATGGCGCGGAAGATCGCCTTAAACGTCAACATCCCGATCAATTGTATGGCCAAATCCATCGAAATCGCGCAGGAGGCGAACCTCGCCAAGTCGGATTTCCTCGCAAAAATGTCGCACGAAATCCGTACGCCCATGAACGCCATCATCGGCATGTCGGAAATCCTCGAACACGAACAATTGTCCCCATCGCAAAAACGGTACGTTAATGACATCAGTACGGCGGCGCAAGCCCTGCTCGGGATTATTAACGACATCTTGGATATGTCCAAAATCGAAGCGGGTAAGCTGGAATTAAACCCCGTGGATTATAACTTTAACCAATTCATCGATAATATAGGTTCCATGTTCAGCCACGTGACCAAAGTCAAGGGATTGGACTTCCGTATCGAGACGGACGGCGATTTGCCCGAGTACCTCTACGGCGACGATTTGAGGTTGCGACAAATATTGACAAATATATGCAGCAATTCCGTCAAGTTCACGAAAACGGGTTACGTAAAATTATTCATGACGGTTGACGGCTCCATGCTCGTCATAAAGATCACGGATACGGGTATCGGTATCAAAGAGGAAGACCTCCCCAGACTGTTTAACGCGTTCGAACAAGTGGACAAGTTGAAGAACCGCGGCACTATGGGGACGGGGCTTGGGCTTTCCATTTGCAAGTCCTTCGTGGAAATGATGGGCGGCACGATTACCGTGGAAAGTGAATACGGCAGCGGTACGTCGTTTACGATCACGATACCCATCGTGGAGGGCGATGCGAAAAACGCCCACATCATCGAAACCGACCCATCGGTCAAAACCTTTACCGCACCCGACGCGAAGGTATTGGTGGTGGATGACAATGAATTCAACCGCAAGGTGGCTGAAGGGCTTATGGGGTTTGTCGGTATCAAAGCGGATACGGCGGATTCGGGTTACAACGCGATCGAAATGGTAAAGGAAAAGGATTACGACATCGTTTTTATGGACCACATGATGCCTGAAATGGACGGTGTTGAAACCGTGCATAACATCCGCGGGATGGGCGGCAAATACGAAAAGCTGATCATCATCGCGCTAACCGCCAACGCCATGAAGAACGCGCGCATTATGTTCTTTAATAATGGGTTTAACGATTTCCTCGCCAAACCGATTAATTCAAACGAGCTGTACGAAGTTATCCTCACCCATTTACCTAAGGAAAAAGTAATCACGGGCAATTCCGGGCCGCAATTTTATGCATACGAGGATGAATTGTTCCGCAAAGCCGCCATCACGTTCGTGAAGGACAATCGGGAAACATATACGAAAATCACGAATGCGTTACAAACGGATGATATTAAGACCGCCCACCGCGTCGCGCATACATTAAAAAGTGCGGCAGGGTACCTAAAGAGGACCGCGCTTCAAGAAGCCGCGGAATCGTTGGAACTATCCTTGCAAACCGAACCGTATGAATATACACCCCAACAGCTCACGGATATAGAAACGGGATTAGCCGACGCGTTATCGGACTTTGAACCCCTCGTCGCCGAAGCGGAAGCCGAAAACGGATCAAAAGCAATCCATATTAACGAGTTTGAATTGGCGGGATTACTTGAAGAACTTAAGCCGTTATTGGAAAGGTCCGATTTTGAAGCATCAAAATACGTAGAAAGATTGCAAGGCATTATCGGTATGGAGGAATTAGCGGAAAGGATCGACAATTACGACTTTGAAGGCGCGCTCGCGTTACTATAACTTCGCGCGGATCCACTTTCCCCCGGAAAAACGGAAGAACAGCAAACACAGCCGTACGGCTTGGTCAATGATGATCGCGATCCACGCGCCCATCAACCCCAACCCCAACGGGTACGCCAATACAAACCCGGTAAGCGGCCGTAAAACGCCCACCGTTACGAACATCGTCATGGCCACATAGCGCACGTCGCCCGCGCCGCGCAAGCTGCCGCCCATGACGACCTGCGTCGTTTGGATGGGCAGGATCACGATGATTAATAGAAAAAGCCCCAACGTAAGCTCCAGTACATAAGGGTCATCCGTAAACAAACCCGTAAACCAATACCGGATAATAAAAGCCGTAACGCTCAGGAAAGCCGCCGCGGCGAAAGCGAGCCGCATCCCCAGTTTGCCGTACATAATGGAAAGGTCCGGGCGTTTCTTGCCCAAGTTCTGCCCCACGAGCGACGTCGTGGCCGCGCCGATACCGTCGGCGAAGGTGAAGCTCAGGTTTAATAATTGCATCGCGATGGAATGTGCGGCGAATTGCAACGTTCCCAAGTCGGCGACCACACGCGCGTACAAAAAGAATCCGATGCGCAAACCCACTTGCTCAATCGTGCTGCCCAGCGACAAGCGGCCGATGGTCCGCGCCATTTCGGGGTCGGGCTTCCAATTATCCGTACGGCGCAAACGGAGAAAACTGTCTTTTTGCAAAATAGAGGTAAACGCCAAACAAAAGCCCACTACACCCACGATCACGATTGAAACCGCCGCGCCATCGATACCCAACGCGGGGAAGCCGAACCGCCCTTCGATAAGCAGGAAATTAAACAGAACCTGCACGATCTTGGCGGTGACGCTCACCTTTAGGGTGATTTTTGTGTTGCCCGTGGCGCGTTGCGCGGCGCAGATCGTACCCGTAGCCACTTGGAAGATTAAACCGTACCCCGCGATGCGGAAATATGAAGCCGCGGGCCCGATCGTATCACTTTGCGCCCCGGCGAGCAGCATCATGGGCCGTGCGAAAAATACCGCAAGCACCGTCATCAACGTACCGAGGATAATGATAAGCAGCAGCGCATGACGCAGGCAGGAACGCGCTTTTTCTTCCTCCCCCGCGCCCTTTGCGCGGGCGATGATGGCCGTGACCGAAACGTTAAGCGCGAAGAAAACCGAAAAGAAGATCATCCTCGGCTGCGCCGTCAACGCAACCGAGGAAATCGCGAAATCGCCCAAGCGGCCCACCATGATCATACTAATGATGTCCATCAGCGCAAGCGAAACCATCTCCACCACGGCGGGCATGGCGATACCCAGGGAAGTCTTGTACGCCTCCCGGGTGGGGGTGATTTCGCCGCGCCGCAAATCGGGCTTAACCATATGCGCGGTCGAAACCAATCGGCGCATAAACGCCGCTATCCTATGTATCAAAGCAAACGGCGACCTTCCAGCGCGCGCGACAGGGTGACTTCGTCCACGAATTCCAAATCGCCGCCGACGGGTACGCCGTGGGCGATGCGGGTGACTTTGATCCCAAGGGGCTTTAATATTTTCGCGAGGTAAAGGGCGGTCGCTTCGCCCTCCACGTTGGGGTTGGTGGAGATGATGATCTCCCGCACATCCGCATCCGGCGATTGCAAGCGTTTTAACAGGGAAGCGATGGTCAAATCGTTCGGCCCCACGCCGTGCATGGGCGAAATCGCCCCGTGCAGGACGTGGTACAGGCCGTGGAATTCCCCCGTACGTTCATACGCGGCCAAATCGCGCGGGTCCTCAACCACCATGATCGTATTCGCGTCGCGCTTTACATTGGCGCAGAAAAGGCAGGGGTCGGCGTCGGTCAAATTGGCGCAAACCGAACAATACTTCACGCCCCGCCGCGCCTCCACGATGGCGGACGCCAATTGCTCCGCCTTTTCCGCGGGCATGTGCAGGATATGGAACGCCAAACGCTGGGCGGACTTGCCCCCGATACCCGGCAGCCGCCCCAGCTCCTCGATCAAGCGGGACACGTACCCGCCGTATACATGGGTCATTAAATACATACCCCCATGCAAGGATGTTTAAGGGCGCGCATCAGAACAATCCGGGCAGGGAAATACCGCCGGTGATCTTCGACATTTGGTTGTTGGCGGCTTCGTCGATTTGCCGTATCGCTTCGTTGACGGCGGTCATCACCAAGTCCTGCAGCATTTCCACATCGTCGGGATCGACAACATCGGGCGAAATCACCAAGTCGGTGATTTGCTTCTCGCCGTTAATCGTAATCTTAACCGCGCCGCCGCCCGAGGAAACCTCTAATTTTTTGTTGGAAAGTTCCTCCTGCATTTCGGCCATTTGGCGCTGCATCTTTTGCGCCTGCTTCATCATCTGCTGCATGTTCATTCCCCCCGGGGAACCGTGGAATCCTTTGGGCATGGGTGCCTCCTATGGTTTATTTATTTTTTATTCGCTTCGATGATTTCATTTACCGTAATTAAAGGGTTCTTGTATTGGCGGCGGTTTAATTCGGCTTTCTTGGAAAAGATAGCATGCGGGGGGCACGCGTTTATACACCCGTAGCACAGTTCGCACTCCGTACCGAAGCGCTCGGCTGAATCCAAGCGTATATTCTCAGCCGGGCAAACCTTGGCGCAAACGCCGCATTGAGTACAGGCCGAAGTTACGTTAAAACCCGACTTGCCGAAATATTTGGTGGCGTTGCCGGGGGCTTTTCGGGATTTTACCCGGTTCCTCTTTTGCCCGATAATATCCTTGATGATAATTTCCAAACGCTTTTTCGTTTTCGCAAGCGGTTTTGCGGGGTCCTTCGGGGCGCCGAAGAGGTAAATAAAATTATTCGGCGTCTTAAGGTACACGCCGTAGTCCAGCGGAACCAAGCCTGCGATTTCACCCAACGCATTGATATGGATAAACGACCACAAATCAACCGCGAAAAAATAATCCGCTTTAAACGTATTCCCCTCGATAAAAGCTCTCACCATTTTAGGCAAGCCGTTGGCATATTGCGGGTAGACGAAGCCGATGCAGTCGTCGGTATACGTTTCCTTTGTCCGTATAACCTGCGGAATCGACACGAGCCTCGCACCCGTGGCATCGGCGATCCTCCGCGCCGTGAACAACGAATTGCCTGTACCCGTGAAGTAAAAGATCGTCATTATACGGCTTCCGCCAATGTTTCAACACGTTCGGATACGAAAACTAACTCAATTGGTCCGGTATATCCTGTGTTTAATTCAATTATTTCGGGTGCGGCTATCCGCACTCGTTCAACGAGCTTGTCATATGACTTTGATTCCAGCGTCATGTTAAGCGGTGATTCCGTACCGGTATGCCAGTAGCCATCGTCCCACATCATCTTTATGGTGAAGGTTTTCATTGTACCGCTTCCTTCATAAATCACCACGGGGAATCTCCATCAACCGACTGCTGCCCGAACGCCGCCCAATCGTCGTCGGGTGGGGCTTCATTTTCAATAGGCATTGTCAGTACTTCATCTAACTTCGTCTCAATTTGAGACGAAGTCGGTTTATTGTACGCAACGCCTACGGTAAAGGCAAGGTTGGGCGGGGTGGTAAGCATATAACGCTCGGCCAGCGCTTCGCGGATGGTCATTTGGTGTTTTTTTATTTGTTCAACCATGATGTTATTATTACAAGTAATCAGCAACTGTTCACCCTGTGGCGTTACGGTACTGCGGGCAATAAAGGCTCTCAAAGGGTCGGGAAAATTATTGCATATCGAAACCCAATCGGTTTGGATGGCTTGCATGATATCGGAAGAACCTTCGGAAAAATCATTTATTGAATCATTTGACGACTGATTTTGACTTTGTTTTTGCGCTTTTTTTTCCGGGGGTTTTTGTTGCGTGTCATTTTCATGCGAACCCGTGAGCGGCGGGGGAGGGGATTCCCTAAGGAGCGATTGCGCATCATCCGCGCGTTCTTTGCGCGGATTAGGCGTACAAGCGACGTGGGACATCCCCTCCCCCGCCGCGGGCGTGGCTTGCGCGGGTTTAACACGCTCCACACATAACCCCAACGCGCAAACCTCCAGCGCCGTCCGTTTATGCGGCGCGAATCGCAGCTCCCGCAACGTCTCTGAAAACACATGGATATATTCCATCAGCTTCCCCGGGGAAATCCTTTCCCCCTGCGCCTTTAACTTGCCCGCCATATCCGCGGAAACGTCCAGCCCGTCGGTCCCCTTTATCAGCGAAGCCACCAGCGCGTCACGGAAATGCCGCACCAAATCGGCGGCCAACTGCCCCATATCGCGCCCTTCTTTGGCAGCGGAATCAATAATCGAAAGCACGCCGAAGCCGTCACCCCCGGCGAGGGTATCGGTAAAAGCGAACAATACCTCCCTATCAACCGCACCGAGCAAATCGCGCACGGTTTCAAGCCGTAACGGCGCGTCGGGCGCGGAGCGGAGGGATAAGGCTTGATCCAACAGGCTCAATGCGTCGCGCATCGCGCCGTCGCAATGGTAAGCGATATATTCAAGCGAGTCCTTTTCATATGGGCAATCTTCTTCGTCCAAATATTTAGCAAGAGCGGCCACGATGTCCGGTGTTTTAATCCGGCGGAAGTCGTACCGCTGGCAGCGCGAAAGCACCGTGACGGGCACCTTCTGCGGGTCGGTGGTGGCAAGGATGAACACGACGTGCGGGGGCGGCTCCTCCAGCGTTTTAAGCAAGGCGTTAAACGCGCTGGTCGTGAGCATATGCACCTCGTCGATGATATAAACCTTGTGTGTACATTCGGTGGGGGGGTACTTCACTTCGTCGCGCAGGTTGCGGATATCGTCCACGCCGTTGTTGGAGGCGGCGTCGATTTCCGCCACGTCAAGGCAACGGTCAGCCAGGATGCTTTCGCAGGTTGGGCAGGTGTTGCACGGGTCGCCGTCTTTTAAGTCGGTGCAGTTAATCGCCCGCGCCATGATCTTGGCGGCGGTCGTCTTACCCGTGCCGCGTGTACCGCAGAACAGGTAGGCATGGGAGGTTTGGGAGCTTCGCAGTTGGTTGCGCAACGCCTCCACGATATGCGGCTGCCCGACAACCTGCGCGAAGGTGCGGGGGCGTTTTTTACGGTATAAAACGGTGTAAGGCATACGATCACTCCAAGCTGTTTAGGAATTTAATGATCCGATCAGGTATGTTCATCCTCTTTTATATCTTCCGGTGTTTCGTCTTGCATTACATCCCCTTCATTTTCTTCCCCGTCTGTTATAGGATTCGGCGAATTTGTTTCCGTTTCTTCCTTCTTCACCAGTCCCGCTTTGCGCCATTTACCGATGCGGTACGAAATCACCGCCAACAGCGTATTGCATACCCAGCCCAGTAGCAACGAATAAATCAACGCTTCCGGCCTGCCGAGCCAGCGCACGAACAAAAACGCCGAGGGTACGCGTATCAGTACGGTGTTGAGCATGGCGGCGTACATGGGGGTCATGGCATCACCCGCGCCGCGGATGGTACCCCACAGCACGATATTAACCGAAAACGCGAGGTAACCGGCGGCGAGGATGCGGATAAAACGTACGCTCAAATCCAACACCTCGTCGATGTCGGTAAACCACCCGGCGATTCCCCTGCCGAATATAAGCAAAATAATCACCAAAATGAACGCCGTGCCGAATGCCAGCATCAGGCATTGCCTCGTACCCTGAGACACGCGCTCGGGTTTGCCCGCGCCCATGTTTTGCCCGGCGTATACGGTCATGGCGTTGCCGAAGGAGAAGTTGGGCATCATAACCAAGCCGTCGATTTTCATTACGATGTTGTTCGCGGCGAGTACCAACAGGCCAAAACCGTTAACCAGCGGCTGCACCACGATCATCGCCACGGCGAAAACCGCCTGCGACGCACCCGTGGGTACGCCCAAGCGTAATACCTGCTTTACGAAGGCCTTTTGCGGTATCAAGTACGACCACTTCATATCAAAGATATCCTTCATTTGCCGCATTTTACGCAAACAAAGGATCGCCGTCGCCCCCTGCGCCATTACCGTACCGATGGCCGCGCCCATTACGCCCAGCCCCAGCACCCAAATGAATATGAAGTTCAATACGATGTTCAACAAGCACGCGCAAATCAAATATAAAAGGGGCGAGAAGGCTTCGCCCACGCCCCGCAATATACCCGAGAATATATTAAAATATCCCATCCCCAAGATGCCCCACATCAGGATATTTATGTAAATAACGCTGTAATCGACGATTTCCGACGGCGTGTCGAGCAAAACGAGGAGCCATCGCGTACCCATCGGCCCAAATATGGCGATTACCGCGCCCAAGAGCGTCGTCAGTGTAATGCTTACGCCGATGGTGCGCGAAAGCTCTTCCCGTTTCTTCGCGCCGAAATATTGGGAAACCATTACCCCCGCGCCCATGGCGATACCGATTAAGAATACCATCATGATAAACATAATCGGTATCGTGGAGGTAACCGCCGCCAGCGCGTGTACGCCTACCCAATTACCCAGCATGATGGCGTCCACCAAGCCGTATAATTGTTGAAACATATTTCCGATCAACAAGGGCAGCGTAAAGGCGAGTAATTTACGCCACGGTTTACCCTCCGTCATGTCCACGGAGGACATCATCGCTTTAAACCGATGCATCTAAATCATCTCATTTACCAAAAATCGATTACGTCCACGAACTTCGTGAGGAAATCGTATTCATCCTTGTTGCCCTTGACCGATTGCGAAGCGGCGACGATGCGCAGCCATTTTTCCACGTAGTAGCGCGGCGTTTCGGCTTTCTTGCAAAAGATTTTCAAATAGGTTTCCGCGTCCTCGCGGCGGTTGGTGAGCAGGAACACAAGGTAGGTACGCGCGGCGTCGGCGGAGGCGTTGCCCTGCGTGACGTGCGACCAGTCGATGACATAGTGCTTTCCCTCGGGTGTAACGATGATGTTGGAAGGGCGGAAGTCGCCGTGGCATACCTTGGAATGGCGCGGCATGGCGTTAAGGTGGGTTTGGAGCTCGTATTTGGTCATGGGGTCGTAGTCGGTGAGGGCGATTTTTCGGAACATTTTATCGCGGTGGCTCGTCAGGAGCGGGCAATGTTGTGCGTGGATTTCCAATTGGATATCCACCATCAGGTTGAGGTATTCCTCTTTTTTATCCGAATGTTCTCTCATCAGGCTCGAAAGAGTCTCCCCTTCGATATGCTCGCTGATGATCGCCCAGCAGCCGTTGAGCTTCGTTACTTCCAATATCTTGGGTACGAGGATGCCCGTTTCCTCCACACGCGCTTGGTTTAAGGCTTCGTTAAGCACAGAGGCCTTGCACGCGCCGTCGTGGAACAGCTTGATACAACGGTTGCCGTCCCTATAAATCGTTTTATTGGGGCGGGTGGCTATGATATTTTCGGCGCATAACCCTTTCACTTCGTCGTTCATTCCGCACCTCCCATATTTTCCGGGCCGTAGAAAGCGTTCAAGTACATTTGCTTGATTTCATTAATTAACGGATAACGGGGGTTGGCCCCGGTGCATTGGTCGTCGAAGGCCATTTCGGACATTTCGTCCAGCTTGGCTAGAAAGTCCCCTTTGGTGATGCCGTAGTCGCGTATTGTGGGGCGTATGCCGATTTTCGTTTTTAACAACGATATATGGTCGGTAAATGCCTTCACTTTAGCCATAGCTTCACAACCCTCGGAAGCGTCTGCCTTAAGCCCGAGGAAATCCGCAATTTCCCCGTACCGCTGTACAGCCTTGGGGTAGGGGTATTGAGAAAATGCGCCCATCTTCGCGGGTTTTTCCGTCGCGTTAAAGCGGATGACCTCGTTAATCATAAGGGCATTGGCTACGCCGTGCGCCAAATCGAACGCCGCGCCCAGCTTATGCGCCATCGAATGGCACACGCCGAGGAAAGCGTTGGCGAACGCCATACCCGCTATCGTGGAAGCGTTGGCCATCTTTTCGCGCGCGCGTTCGTCCTTGCCGTTCGCGTAGGCGACGGGGAGATATTCGAAGACGTTCCTGATCGCGGTCAGCGCAAGCCCGTCGGTATAGTCCGTCGCCAGCATGGAGGCGTACGCCTCTACCGCGTGGGTCAGTACGTCTATCCCGCTGGCGGCGGTTAGGCCGGGCGGCATATTCATCATATAATCAATATCAATAATGGCGACGTTGGGCAGCAGCTCGTAATCGGCCAGCGGATATTTGATGCCCGTATTTTCGTCGGTGATGACGGCGAAGGGTGTCACTTCGCTGCCCGAACCCGCCGTCGTGGGTACGGCGATAAAACTCGCTTTTGTTCCCATCTTGGGGAAGGGGTTAATGCGTTTGCGGATGTCCATAAACCGCATGGCGAGGTCATGGAAATTGACTTCGGGGTGTTCGTACAGCACCCACATAATCTTGGCCGCGTCGATGGGCGAACCGCCGCCGAAAGCGAGCACGCAATCCGGCTCGAACCCGCGCATGGCCTTTACCCCCGCAAGCGCGTTGCCCAGCGTGGGGTCGGGCTGCACGTTGTAGAATGTGTAGTGTTTAATCCCCATTTCGTCGAGGGCTTTTTCCACGTTCTTCGTATAGTTATTTTTATAAAGGAATTCGTCGGTGACGATAAAGACCTTTTGCTTGATGCCCTTTAATTCGGCGAGGGCCACGCCCAGCGAGCCTTTTTTGAAGTACACCTTCTCGGGCGTGCGGAACCAAAGCATATTTTCCCTCCGTTCGGCTACGGTCTTGATGTTAAGCAAATGGCGGATGCCCACATTATCGGAAACGGAATTGCCGCCCCACGAGCCGCAGCCCAGCGTAAGCGACGGGGCCAGCTTAAAGTTATACAAATCCCCGATGGCGCCATGAGCCGAGGGCGTATTAACGAGGATGCGGCAGGTTTTCATGGCTTGCTCGAAACGTATACGGTCTTCCGTGCAACGCGGGTCGATATACAACGACGCCGTATGCCCGTAGCCCGAGTCCTTGATCAAGCGGTCGGCCTTTTCAACGGCTTCGCCGAAGGTTTCGTACCGGTACATGGCAAGCACGGGCGAAAGTTTTTCGTGGGAGAATTCCTCCGAAAAATCAACGCTCTCCACTTCACCGATGAGGAGCTTCGTATCGGGCGGGACGCTGACGCCTGCCATTTCCGCGATAGTGGTCGCGCGCTGCCCGACGATTTTTGCGTTAAGCGAGTTATTAACAACGATAGTTTTGCGTACCTTTTCCACTTCCTCGGGTGCCAGGAAGTATGCGCCGCGCAATAAAAATTCCTCCCGCACTTCATCGTAGATGCTTGCATCCACGATAACCGACTGCTCGGAGGAACAGACCATGCCGTTGTCAAACGTCTTTGAGACGATGACGGAGCTTACGGCCAACTCTATATCCGCCGACTTATGGAACACGGCGGGTACATTGCCCGCGCCCACGCCGATCGCCGGTTTGCCCGAGGAATAGGCCGCTTTTACCATGCCCGGGCCGCCCGTGGCGAGTATAAGGTCGGCATTGTGCATCACTTCGTTGGACATTTCCAGCGACGGAGCGGAAATCCACGCCATGATCCCTTCGGGAGCGCCCGCTTTTACGGCAGCTTCGTAGATAATCCTCGCCGCCTCGCCCGTGGACTTTCGCGCGCGGGGGTGCGGCGCGAAGATGATGCCGTTGCGTGTCTTTAACGCAAGCAAGCCCTTAAATACTGCGGTGGAAGTGGGGTTCGTCGTGGGGATCACGGCGGCAATGACGCCCATCGGTTCGGCGATCTTACGTATGCCGAATTGCGCGTCCTCTTCGATAACGCCGCAGGTCTTGGCGTTTTTATATTGGTTATAGATATATTCCGCCGCGTAATGGTTCTTGATGACCTTGTCTTCCACCACGCCCATGCCCGTTTCCTCCGCGGCCAGCTTCGCGAGGGGAATCCGCGCGTGATTGGCCGCAAGCGCCGCCGCGCGGAAGATTTCGTCAACTTTCTCCTGCGGAAATACCGCGAAGGCTTCCTGCGCCTTGCGTACGCTTGCAAGCGCCTCGTTAAGCGCGTCAATGCTGTCCACGGTTAATACGGGGTTTATTTTCATAGGAACACTCCTTTATTATGAAGTGCGTTGAAAGTCCATTATAGCCTTATTTAAAATCCCCACAAGCCTTGATATACGCCTCAACATTTTCCCAAGGCACCTCCGGCTCCAATAAATGCGTGGGGCACACCAGCAAACCGCCCTTGTCACCCGCGGTTTCCAAATTTTCAAACACCACCCGCCGTACGTCGTCGGGCGTACCGAAGGGCATGGTCGTTTGCGTGCCGAGCGTACCGCTGAAGGAAATGACGCTGCCGTATTGTTTATGCAATTTCGCGAAATCCATACATTCCGGCTGAACGGGGTTAAGTACATCGATACCCGCTTCGATTAAATGCGGGATAAACGGCTCCACATATCCGCAGGAATGGTAAAGACAAATTACTTGAGGGTTAATTCTGCGCACTTCGTCGATTACGCGTTTAAAGCGCGGTTTAATCCAATCGACGTACAGCTTTTCGCTCATCATGATCGTGCGCTGCATACCGATATCGTCGCCGAAGTTGAGTATGTCACAGCCCGCTTTCGTAAATGAAACGGCGCGTGCGACCGCCGACTCCGTGATTTTGTCCAGCAAAAATTCAGCCATCGGGTCCTCGGAAAGCATATCCATCATCAGCTCTTCCATGCCGCGTATGTACCACGCGGTTTCCCAAACGGTACATTCCAAGCCCGCTGCGGCGGCTAAGCCCTTCGCGTGGATGGCCTCAACCTCGGCTTTTTGGTGCGAATAATCTGCGCCCGGAAAATCGGGGAAGGGGTATTCCTTCATTCGCGCCAAGTCCCCGCAATGCTTAAGCGGATTGCGGGTGTACCGCATGTGCATGGCTGCCGCGCTGCCCGGCTCACGTGCCACGCCCCAGCAATCGATGTGCGTGCCGGGCTTTAATTCGAAGGGATACCAAGATTTGAATTTTTCCGTATCAACCTCCGCCAAGTGTCCGCCGCTTACGTTCCGCGTCGGGAAACCGAAGCGGTCGCCGTACCAAGTATCATTACCGTATTTCGCTTCATATTTCTCATGCAGGGCCGGGCAAAGATGGAACTCGACCGGTGCTTTTTCATAGCCTTGGCGGCGGTATAAGGAAAGAATGTTTTCCCTCGGGTTCATGGCGGGCCTCCATATGGTATGATAGATTGCGCTGCGTTTATTATATTTCATCGGAGGCACTATGACCAACAGCAAACGTATCCCCCTTTTTTACATAACCACGTCGTTTTATTGGTTTGCGCTGTACACGTATGTGCCGTACGTAAGCCCCTATGGGGAAAGTCTGGGCGCGGATATGCGTTTGCTTGGTTTGATCGTGGGCGCGTACGGTTTTATGCAGATGGTTGTACGCCTTCCGTTGGGTTTATTAAGCGATTATTTGGGGCGCCGCAAGGTATTTATACTCGCGGGGATCGGCTTCGCGTCGCTAAGCGCGTTCCTCGTCTTCTTTTTCCCTTCGCCGTATATGCTGCTGCTTTCCCGTGCGTTGGGCGGCGTGGCGGCTTCTTCGTGGGTGGCGTTTTCGGTGTTAAACGCGTCGTACTACAAGCGGGAAGACACGGCAAAGTCGGTGGGGTACATAAACGCTTCAAACTCGTTGGGGACGCTTGTCGCTTTGCTTGTCGGCGGGTTCGCGGCGCAGCAGCTGGGTGTGCCGTATGCGTTTTTATTGGCGGGTATCGGCGGGTTGGTTGCCTTGGTTATGGGAATGGGGACCAAGGAAACAGGGGTAAAAGAAAAAAGACTTGTACCGATTTCCGGTACAAGTCGATATTCGGTTTTCGATGTCCTCGGTAACCGCCAATTATTATACGTTTCCCTGTTGGGCGTATTCATACAATTCGTGCGCTTTGCCTCCCAATTCGGTTTTACGCCGTTGGCGGCGGTTTCCCTCGGCGCTAGCCAATTTCAATTGGGCTTGCTGGGTGTCCTTTCCGTTTTGCCGGGGTTATTCATTTCCCCGTTGACGGGAACGGTTTTGTTGAAAAAAATAGGTGAACGAAAATTGCTGGTTGTCGGCTTCGCATTGGCGGGCGTGTCCTGCGCGATGATTCCTTTTACGCAGAGCCTGTGGCAGCTCTTCGGCGTACAAATTATCGGGAGCGCGGGTATGTCATGCGTATTTACCCTGCTGATGGGGCTTTGCATCCGTGATATCCCCGCCGAAAAGCGCGGCGCGGCGATGGGCTTCTTCCAAGCCGTGTACGGGTTGGGGATGTTCCTGGGGCCCTTTGTTATAGGCTGGATGGGGCATGGCTTCGGCTTGACAACGGCGTTCGTTGCCGCGGGAGCGGTGGGGATTGTGGGGATGGTAATGGTCATTTTCCTATATCAAAAATATTGATAATAATCCACTTTAATCATCCCGTTGAACAGCTTGCGCTTGGCGCGGGCTTTCTTTTTATACGCCGCTTCGAAGAATTCGTCGGGGGTGATGACGTATACGTTCCACTTCGTGCGTCCGAATACCTTACCCAATTCACCGTACAGGCGTTCCGCTTCCTTTACCTGCCCCAAGCGTTCCCCGTAGGGTGGGTTAACGATGGCAATGCCCTTTTCGGCGGGTAGGACTGTATCGGCTACATGGCGGTGTTCGAAGGTAATGCAATCGTCCACCCCTGCCAGCTCCGCGTTGGCCTGCGCCAATTCAACCGCGGCGGGGTCCTTGTCCGCGCCGAATATCGGGGGCATGGCTTCGGTGCGGATCGCGCCGTACGCGGCGGCACGCGCTTCCTTCCATACGGCCTTTTCGATTTGCGGCCATCCTTCGCACGCGAATTTGCGGCTCAGCCCCGGCGCGATGTTACGCGCTATCAATGCCGCTTCGATGGGCAGCGTACCCGAACCGCAGCAGGGATCCAAAAAATGTTGTTTGCCGTTGTAACGGGCGAGGTCGATCAACGCCGCCGCCATCGTCTCCTTCATGGGGGCGTCGGTGGCGCGTGCGCGGTATCCGCGTTTGTGTAAAGCGTTGCCCGCGCCGGCGGTATCGATGGTCAACGTAGCCACATCTTTAAGCAAAGCGACCTGTATCGTATATTCCGCCCCCGTTTCGGCGAACCATGCGATCTTATATTTTTGTTTTAATTTTTCCACGACAGCTTTTTTTACGATGGCTTGTACGTCGGGTACGCTGAACAGCCCCGACTTCACCGACTTGCCCGTTACGGTAAACCTCCCGTCGGAAGTGATCCAATCACCCCACGGCAGCGCTTTGGTTTGTTCAAACAGTGAATCGAAGGTCGTCGCCGAAAACGTTCCCAATTTCAATAAAACCCGGTCCGCGCAGCGTAATTGCAAATTGGCGCGTACGATGGCCGCTTCAAGCGATTCCCCTTGCGCCGGGAAAAAATCCACCCGCCCGTCCGCGCATTCAATATTCGTAAAGCGTAAATCCGTCACTTCCCGTTTAACCGAAGTCTCCAATCCGAAGGCGGCGGTGGCGATCAAATTCGCTATTTTAACCACTCCGTACAATTTTTATTATATTTGCAAATATAATGCATATGCTAAATGTTGACAACCGCGAATAATAGCTTCATAATTCTCAAATAATAAAAACGGACATATTATATTATTTTGTCCTATATTGTGTCCCATATTATGCCGGAACGGATGATTGAGTTGGCAGTAAGTGCACAACCCACGCAAATCAGACTGGGAGACGTTCTGAAGGAAGCGGGTTACGTTACCGAGGAACAGATCCAATCCGTATTTGAAATCCAAAAAGCCGCCGGCACCAAAAAGCGGCTGGGCGAGCTTTTAATTGAACACAACATCATCACCGAATCCCGCGTCAACGCAGCCCTTTCCCGCAGGTTAAACATCAAATACGTATCCATGCGCGACGCCCCCATCGATTTGGATATCGTTAAGCAAATCCCCAAAGCCATTGCAAGCAAGCATTGCCTCATCGCCATCGCGGAATCGCATGGCGTGCTTCGCGTTAACATTGCGGACCCGCTCGATTACTACGCGATCGAGGACGTTAAGCTCATCACGCACAAAGCCATTGAGATACAGGTCTGCAATCGGGCGGAGATCATGCAGGCCATCAGTGAATCCTACGCCGAAATCGAAACCAAAAAAGCCGCCAGCGGCGCGAACGAAACCGCCATCACGGCGACCGCGCTCGGTTACGTGGATATCTCCGAAGCCGCGGACGATACCCCCATCGTCACGCTCCTCAACTCCACCCTGTATAAAGCCCATACCTCCGGCGCGTCCGACGTCCATATCGAACCCTTCGACGATCAAACCCAATTCCGCATACGCGTGGACGGCCTTATCGTCGATTACCTGTCGCTTTCCGTCTCGTTGCACAACTCCATCGTGGCCCGCATAAAGATACTCGCGGGGATGGATATCGCCGAAAAACGCGCCCCCCAAGACGGCCACTTCCGCGCGAAGCTGCAAGACATCGACATCAATGTACGTGTTTCCAGCCTGCCGACCGTGTTCGGCGAAAAGATCGTAATGCGTTTCATGGGGCAGGGCGGGGCGATGGATAACTCCGGGACCTTCGGCATGGAGCGCGACGACTACGATAAAATGGTGAAAATCCTTCAGGTACCCCACGGCGTTATCTACCTGACGGGCCCCACGGGTTCGGGTAAGACGACGACGCTCTACATGATTATGGAAATGCTGGCCAAGCGTAACGTCAATATCTCCACGGTAGAAGACCCCGTGGAGCGTAACCTCGCCCGCATCAACCAAACGCAAATCAACCCGCTGGCGGGGCTCACCTTCGAAAGCGCGCTGCGCTCCATCCTCCGCCAAGACCCCGACATTATCCTGATCGGCGAAACCCGCGACGCCGAAACCGCCAGCATCGGCGTACGCGCCGCACTCACGGGCCATTTGGTGTTAAGCTCCCTGCATACCAACGACGCCGTTTCCGCCATCGTACGCTTGATCGACATGGGTATCGAGGACTACCTGCTGGCCAACTCCTTGGCGGGTGTGGTCGCCCAACGCCTCGTAAAGAAAGTCTGCGCCTTTTGCACCGACGAATACGCACCCCCCGAAAACGAGCTTAACCTGTTGGGCAGCCACAGGCCCGCAACACTCGTACGCGGAAAGGGTTGCCACAATTGCAACAACACGGGATACAAGGGCCGCGTCGCCGTACATGAAATCCTCCCCATAGACCCGAAGATACGCGGCATGATTTCCTCCCGCGCCCCCACGGATAATATCTACAAATACGTAAGGGAAGAAAACAAAATGAAATCCCTCCAAACCAGCTTGCAAAAACTGGTGGTGGAAAAAAAGACCAGCATTGAGGAATTGTTAAAGCTAACCTATTTTGTGGAGTAAGAATACGCAAGGGTGATAAAATGCAAGCATATGAGTTCTACGCCACGCCGGAAAACGGAACAATAAAACTCCCCGAGCAATTAAAGAATAGGATAACATCGGGGGTTAAGGTTATTTTATTGGAATATCGGTTAAAGGGATTGGGTTTGGAGGAAAAGAGGATAAAAAAAAGAACGGATTCATTATCCCCCGTATCGATAGACACCCGCGGCTGGGTTTTTGACAAGGACGAAGCGAATGAACGGTAGTGCATTTTACGACACAAACATATTGATATACCTGTATGCCGATACCGAACCGGAAAAACAAAGGGTTTGCAAGCGTATGATAGACATAGCGGATGAATGCGTTGTTAGCACCCAAATCCTCAACGAATTAAACAATGTCAACAGGACGGGCAAGTAATTAACGGCACGTTAACGATAACCAATCCATTTATTCGGAGGGAACCATGACCATCGCGGACCTGATGCGCATCGCACGCCAAGAACGTGCCAGCGACATTCATATAACCGAAAAACGCAACCCCATCTTCCGTATAGACGGTACCCTGCGTGAAACACAATACGCGCTTTCCTCGCAGGAAAAAGTCGCGCTTATCCTCTCCATGTTATCCGACACCCAACGCGAAGCCATCCACAACGGCGAAGACGTGGACATGGCCTACACCATCGACGGCAATCTGCGCCATCGCGTCAACGTCTTTCACCAACAGAAGTCGTTGGCGTGCGTGATCCGTATAATCAACGCGCATACCCCCACCTTCGAGGAATTAAACACGCCCGAGGCGATACGCAAGCTCGTGGACGAACCGCGCGGTCTCATCCTCGTCACCGGCCCCACCGGCTCGGGTAAGTCCACGACCCTCGCCGCTATGATCAACCACATCAACGAACGGCGTGCCTGCCACATCCTCACCGTGGAAGACCCCGTTGAATACGTGTATACCCAAAAGCAATCCCTCATCCACCAGCGGGACGTAGGCAGCGACGTACCCTCCTTTTCCCATGCGTTGCGCTCCGCTATGCGTGAGGACCCCGATGTTATCCTCGTGGGCGAAATGCGCGACTACGAAACGATTTCCGCCGCCGTAACCGCCGCCGAAACGGGCCACCTCGTACTCTCCACGCTGCATACAACCGGCGCGGCCTCAACCGTGGACCGTATTATCGACGTATTCCCCCCGCACAACCAACAGCAAATACGCACGCAGCTTGCGTCCGTGCTTAAGGGCGTCATCACCCAAACCCTCGTGCCGAAGGCAACGGGCCAAGGCCGCGTCGCCGCGTTCGAAATCATGCTGGGCAACGACGCCGTACTCAACCTCATCCGCGAAAACAAATGCCACCAGCTCAACTCCACCATCCAAACCGGCACCAAGCAAGGCATGGTGCTCCTCGATAACTCCCTCGCCCAACTCGTGCGCAGCGGTACGATCAAAATCGAAGCCGCGCTGGAAAAGGTACACAACCGCGTGGAATTTATGAGCGAGGTACAGCGGGTATAAAAGCATGAAAAGAACAGCAATATCAAAATATAACTATACGGGGTTGAATCAAAACGAAATAAAGATCGTAAAGGAGAAAATAATGTCTGCGATAGCCATGAAAACCGCTAACCTAATGAATGATTTTGCCGATTATGAGCAAAACCTAATATTAGGTATTGTAAAAATGATGCATGATAATTTACGTAAGGCACAAAATGTTGAATACTTAAACATGGTCCAAGAAGCCATCGAAAGAGTTGCAGAGGGTGGCGGAACGGTACGTGAAATAATTGAGGTCAGTGATTATGACTAAGGTTTGGGACGATAAAATGTGGGAGCATTATTTATATTGGCAAAGTGCAGATAAAAGAACGTTGAATAAAATAAATACATTAATCAAAGATATTGAGCGAAATGGTGTTAATGTGGGTATCGGAAAGCCCGAACGACTAAAATATTTGAAGGCTTGGAGCAGGGAAATAGATGAAAAAAATCGGCTAACCTACGATATTATTAATGATCAATTGATCCTGTATACATGCCGGGGTCATTATGACGATAAGTAAAATATAAACCCATGCCGCTTGCGGCTTAGTATATAAATTAAATTGCGTTATAACGCAAAAAAAGGAGAATAAAAAATGAACAAGTTAATGCAAAACAGGAAAAAAGGCTTTACGCTGGTGGAACTGATCGTGGTAATCGTTATTATCGCGATACTGGTAGCCGCGCTAACCCCGGCGATTTTGGGGGTAATACGTAGGGCAAACATATCTTCTGATGAAGGTGACGCGAGAGCCATGTTAATTGCTGTGTCAGCAGCAGCAACTTTAAATTATGGAAATTTTACTGGACGCATGGGTCTTTCGGGCACTGCAACTGATGAAGCTATTGGCGATGCTCGTGCAACTGCAATACAAGATGCTCTTGGTGAAGGAAGGTTTGATGCCCGTCCGGGTGAATTTATTGCATACTTTAGACCGAACGGTGTCGTCCCTGTTTCAGTTGTATTTCGTGGAGGAACCGGTACTGGTGCCCCAGCGATAAATAACAGATCAAGCGGTAACGTAATGGTAGGTGTTCGGTTACCAGAAACCCTTACTAATTGGCAGCAAGTATCATTTACGATGAACGCTGATGGAACTGTTGGAAGAGCATCTGTAGCTAATGCTGCGGCAATTACTATTATTAATTAAATATTTTACAAGTAAATTATTATTACGATAATATTGTGTTTTTAATCCATTCACCCCACCCGCGGGGGAGGCGACGCATCCATGCCGTCTCCCCCTGCGGTACATTTTTTAGCAATAAATGAAGCCAAAGCGGAATAAAACATAAGTTCTAAGGGATGCAAACATGAAGCAAGGAAATCAAATGAACGACCGGGCAACCGCCAAGCTGCGCCCCGTCGCACGGCAAATCGTGGAGCGTATATCGCAAGAATCGTACGACCCGAAAATACGGTATATCTTCCTTTTCGGAAGCGAAGCACGAAGGGTAAGTTGATACGTAATACCGACAAAATAATTGAGGAGGATTCAAATGAGTAACGAAGACAGGATTTTATCATTGCTTGAAACGGTAGTGCAAAACGTTAACGGCTTAAATGAAAACGTAAGCGTCATAAAGACAGACATAACCGAAATGAAGGCAGACATAGCCGGCTTAAAGCAAGGCCAAATCGACATGGAAAATGAAATCACCGGTATAAAACATGAAATCTCCGGTATAAAAGTGATTATAGAAAATGAAATAGACAAGAACATAAGAATGCTGGCTGAGGGGCATCTCGACTTGGTTCGCCGCTTGGACTACATCACCCCCATTGTCGAAAACAGAGCGGAAGAAGTTTCGGTTATCACAGCCGTTGTTTCGTCGCACTCGCGTAAATTCGCCGCTATACGGGAAGCCATATAGCGAATCATGTGTCATGGGGCGGATACATAATCGAATGACGCGCATACTAACCATTGGGGTCGTCGCCGTTGCGGCATTGCTTTTAAGCATCCATCGCTTCGGTTGGGGATGGATGCTGCCGCTGTCGATAGCCGTTGCCGCCATACTGCTGACGGTCGCCGTCATTGATTTCGACACGCAGGAAATCCCGGATAAGTTTGTACTCGCGCTCATCCCCTTCGCCGCCGCGGCGATATGGGCGCAGCCGGAAGTAACGCTGTTATCACGGGGGATCGGTTTATTGGTGATCAGCCTGCCTATGCTGGTGATGGCACTTGTCGTCAACAACGCCTTCGGCGGCGGGGATATCAAGTTGATGGCGGTATGCGGATTTCTGCTGGGGTGGCAGAATACGCTGTTCGGGTTCTTTGTCGCGTTGGTGCTGGCCGTCGCTTGGGGTATATACCTCAGGGCCACGGGGAAAAACAAACGCGGCGAACCGATCGCCTTTGGGCCCGCATTATGTGCGGGTGTGTTTGCGGCCATGCTGTACGGCGGCCGGGTTGTGGGATGGTACATGGGTTTCTTATCCCTATAGATTAGGAGCGGTCCATGCCAAAGTATAATTTCACCGCGCTGGACGTTAACAACAAGAAGGTGACGGGCCAAGTCGATGCCCGTGACGAAGCCGACCTGCGCAGGATTCTGCTGGGGCGCGGCGTATTCCCCACGCGGTTTAAGGTGCTGGACGAAAAGCGGTATTCCTACCGCGTCAAGTCGAATGAGGTGTCGGACTTCTGCCGCCAGCTTTCCAACATGATGGCCTCGGGCATCACGGTGGTACGCGCGATGGAAATCGTTAAGGAACGCGACAACATACCCAAATTGAAGGCGATCTTCGAACGGATGCACAAGGATATCCAAAAGGGGATGGCTTTATCGGACGCCATGCGCGAGCACGGCAACGCGTTTCCGCTGTTATTGGTGAACATGGCCGCGTCGGGCGAAACCAGCGGACGGCTGGAGAACGTGATGTCCCGCATGGCCCTCCACTACGAAAAAGAACACAAGCTGGAAGGCAAGATAAAAAGCGCGATGCGTTATCCCAAGATTCTCGGATTCGCGACGGTGGCTGTTGTGCTGATCGTCTTTTTGTTGGTGCTGCCCAGCTTCTTTGATATGCTGGAGGATATGGACCTGCCCATGATTACGCGGGTGGTCATCGCCTTCAGCAATTTTTTAATGAACGGATGGTATTTGATCGTCATTGTAAGTTTGGTGTCGATTGTATTGGTACAGTACCTACTTTCGATCGACAGCGTCCGTTTGGCGTTCGACAAATCGAAGTTGCGGATGCCCGTCATCGGCAAGCTGTTGCGCATTATTTATACCGCCCGCTTTTCGCGTACGCTGTCGTCGCTGTATTCCAGCGGCGTATCCATGATCAAATCGCTGGAGATAACGGGCACGGTCGTTATGAACCGCTACATCGAGTTGCAATTCATCGACTTGGTGAAGGACGTACGCAACGGCGAGTCCCTGTCCGCTTCGGTGCGTAAGATCGACGGCTTCGATAATAAGCTGGCCAATACGATTATGATCGGTGAAGAGGCCGGGCGGTTGGATACGATGTTGGTATCCACGGCGGATTCCTTCGAATACGAGGCTGAAGAGGCCACGGGCGCGTTGGTTGCCCTGTCCGAGCCCGTAATGCTTGTGGTGATGGGTATCGTTATAATGGTTGTTTTGCTGTCGGTTATGATGCCGATGGCCGGATTATATGACACATTCGGAGTGTAGGGGATTATGAAGACTTCGATTTACGTATCGGCCGATCAAATATTGGCCATCGGCTACACGGGTAAGACGGTCAACAAGGTAGCCTCCCACCCCCTGCCCGAAGGGACGATGTTCAACGGCAACATCATGGACGCACCCTTCTTGGCGGAATGCCTGACCTCCATGAAGAAGGATTATCCTGCCTTGTTTAAGGGTGGGGTGTCTTTGGTCGTGGACGGTTCGTCGATCCTCACGCGGAAGCTGGCTACGCCCAGACTGAGCCATAAGCAATACCTGCAGCGCGTGCGTGACGACTTCGCGGACTCCATCAGCGACACCAACGACTTGGTAGCCGCGTATAAAAAGCTGGGTGACGGCACGATATTGGGGTGCGGCGTCAACAAACAGCAAGTGGACAGTTATGCCGACACGTTTAAGCTGGCGGGTATCAAACTCACCGGCATCCGTGTGGGTACGGAGCTTTTGTATGCGCTGGTACGCACCACGACCTTCCTGCAACAGGCGACGATCGTACTTAACCTGCTGGACGGGACCACGATGCTCTCGGCTATCTTCGTCAAGGGCAACAATATTATGATGCAGCGCACGCGCCTCTACGGCGACGAAAAGGAACAGATCCACGCGCAAATCAACGACAGCCTTTCCAACCTCAACCAATTCGTACAATCGCAAAAATATGACGAAATCACCCAGAGCTATTATTTGGGTATCTCCAACGCGGATATGGTCCTGCTGGAGGGCCGCAATACCCACGAGGGGATCAATGTCAGCAAGCTCGTGCTGTACGCGGGCGCCGTCGAAATCCCGCCCGAAGCGCACTTCGCTTGCCTTAACATGCAGTACGGCCAATCGGGCATCGACCTTATCGCGGCGCGCAGCGAGTTGGAACGCTACGTAAGGAGCAAGCGGCCCAAGAAATGGTGGATACCCGTATTGACGGTGTACGCCGCCGTCCTGATCGGCATCGCCGCCTATTTGTTTATGGAACTGCGCGACGTACGGGGGAGCATCGGCGAAGTGGAGGCGTACCTCCATGACCCGGCGAACGTTTTCGCCTTGCAGGAATTAAACGATTTGATCAATGAGACGAACGATATCTTCCGTATTTCGCGGCAGTTCGGTGAGCGGATCGATTGGGAGAATTCCATGCCCGCCGCCGCAAGCCGGATGATTAATCAAATTCTGTTCGGGCACGGCATAGAAGTGAACATTTCCTCCTTCGACTTCAACGAAGCGACGGGTAGGGTGCGTGTCAGCGCAAGCGCAGCCGATGCGACGATCGGCCCCGCGTATGTAGACGCGTTATACGCCATCGGCGTGGCGCAGGATGTCATATACACCGGCTTCGGTGCCGGCGCGGGGGGATTTTCCTTCAGCGTCGAGATCATCCTTGCGCTGGAAGAAGGGGAGGACGAATAATGCAGACCGAAAAAAAGGGATTCACCAAGCGGGAGAAGAAGATGTTGTTCCTGTTGGTTTTCTTCGGGTTTACCGCGCTTATGGTCATGTATGTCATCATCCCGCTGAACAACCGCCAACAGGACGAACGGGAACGCTTGGGCGAATTGACCCTCGAGCGGATGCAAATGCAGGCGATGCTTAACGCGGCGCCCTTTACCCGTTCCAACCACGCCGCCGCCATCGAGCAATTCGACGACGCGCGTTCGCGTTTCCTCAACGAGTCGCATATCAGTGGAGTAGGGCGTATGCTCACCCTGCTTTGCGGAGCGCACAACCTGGCCTATACGAGCCAAAGCCTGACCCAGCCGACCGTCCCCGCGCAATGGGACGCGTTCCTGGTTATGCAGGCAAGCATGACCCTCAGCGGCGCATACGATGACTTCATGCGCCTGTTGGACACCGTGGAGCGAACCGAATACCTGCGCGTAACCCGCGTATCCTTCGGCGTAGGGAGCGACCACTTGGAAGGTATATCCATCAACTTTGAGGTCATCATGATGCGGGCTTTGTAGGGGTGGGGAAGGAGTAAATCACATGCATTATACGGCTTATATAGAAAAGGATATTGAAAGCGGGTTATATGTCGGCTATCTTCCCTGTCTTGCGGGTGCGCATACATGCGCCGCGTCAATTGAGGAAATACATGCCAAATTAAAAGAAGTTATATTGCTTTGCCTTGAAGAAATGAATGATGACGATATAAAACAAATACCCGTGTTTGCAGGGATTTCACAGATTGAGATTGCTGTATGAGTAAATAATAATTTAGAATAACAAATTTGAAACAACCAAATGGTGTCCGGGGGACTTAGTAATCGGAAGGGGTAGATGTAAATGAAGCGTCGTATCCGCGCGGGATTTACACTAACCGAAATTATAATCGTATTGGTAATCATATCCATACTGGCGGCCGCTTCGATACCGGCCGTATTGTCGTTCATCGAATCCGGGCGGCAAATGAACCGCATGAACGTAGCAAGGACGATTTACCTCGCCGCGCAGAACCATTTGACGGAGATGCGGGTTACGGGGCAGTTGGTAGGGTTCGTAGCGGGTGCGGGACTTATAGAAATCGACGAAGTTGGTGAAATAAAAAGAGATATTGATAATAATGTTATCCCCGTATCAGGGACACACGTATTAACCCAATTAAACAATGTATTGCCCGAAGGGTTGCATCCGGATGAAAAGTTAAAATATGTTAGCTACATCAGCCTGCCCGCGGGATATGCGAGTACGGATAATCCATCCGCCAATGCGGTATTAGAATTGCTTAGTCCGGTCCTTACCTACCAAGAAGTATTAAACGACGCCATCCTGATTGAATTTAATGTTAGGACGGGCGCCGTTTTGTCCGTGTTTTATTCCGACAGATTTGTCGAAAATGAAGCCTTTACCTACGGGACACCCGCACCGCGAACCGACAACAATAATTTAGTTTCCGGTCGGCGCGGCATGGGGTATGCCGACAACGAGGCTCGTAACCGCCGCCAAGGTTTTTACGGAGTTGGGGAAACGGGGAACCCGGATATAGTCATTAACCATGAGTTGGAAGTATCGTTACACGACGGTTACGATTCGGAATTTTTAGGTAACTTATACGGGCAAAACGTATTTTTCGCACGGATTCGCATTCCGCAAAATGACTTAACCAACGGGAACAATTCCTTTACGGTGACGGTTTCCACAACAGCGGGGGCTAAACCCGTATCATTGGATTTTACTATAAGTATAATTGATACAAACGACCTGTCCACGGCGATATTGCTTAACAACGACAGACTGCGCATAGAACATACTGATGTGGGTATTTCGCTTATTTGGGTATTGGATAGATTCGTGATGACGAATGATCCTTTAAGCATAACCAACGGCTTTACATTTAACTACGACGAAATCATCCAAGTAACGGTGGTAGGCGCGAGTGCCGTGTCCACCCTTCCTTCCAACCCCAGAAGTCCTTTTTTCCACACATGGCAAAATGGGAACGGTGGAGGTACGGCGACGATAGCCTCAGCCAGACACTTGAACAATATCCGCCAAGCAAATGATGGGGACGGTATTACCGGTGATGGTATTACCTTCCGACAAACGGATAATATAACGGTTTTACCGCTCTTTACCCCTATTCCCGGTTTTGCGGGAACATACAACGGAAATAATCACGCCATCAACAATCTTACGGTTAACGCAACTGTCGATGTGGGTCTATTTGCCGTAAACAACGGCACAATCACCAATGTAGTCTTCTATAACCCAACCATCATCGGTACCCGCGCCGGTGCGGTCGCGGGCACCAACAACGGTGAAATAAATCAGGTTAGCATAAAAAACCCAAATGTTACCGGGTCAGCGACCTCCGGCGGCGTAATCGGCAACAATACGGGAATGGTAGACGGAGTGTTTGTATACTTCGACAACGACGAACGTATTATTTTAGGCGGATTGGGTAACGTAACGGCTTCGGTAGGCGGTATTGTCGGCAGCAACGCCGATACGGGTGAAATAAATAACGCGATATTCATGTCGCCCCTTGAGGTCCCGCATGTTGTTCCGGGAAATCCCGCCAACACCGGAGGTATCGTTGGTAACAACAGTGGTTCGTTAAACAATACCTTCTTCCTCGCGCTTGCGCCGATACATGGGGCAGGTATCAATCCCATTGTGATCAATCCCATTGTTGGAACACATTCGGGTACGGAAAATTACGGCACCGCATATTTCCTTTCCGGCGAACCGGTATGGCCCGAACCCGCGCCGGTCACGGATACGAACGGATGGAACATTCCACCTTCGGGGCGGAGCGGATTTAACCAAGAAGCGATTAATACCCCCGCCGGGCAAAGCCGCGGCACGGCTATGGACACAGCGGAACTAGCGACGAATACGGTTTTGGCAAGTTCATTGACGGGTTGGGTACAACGTACCCCCATGGATGCCGCAACCGCGTTGGATGTGGATAATCCGCTTTTCCCGTACCGCTTCCCCGCGTGGATGGATAATGTAATTACGCAAGGGGAAAGCGGAATGATACCCGGAGAACCCTTCTGGCCCATTGCTGTAGACAGTGTCAAAAAAGCAATGCAATTTACCTATTTCGAGGATTACGACAATGACGGAAGAGGTTGGTATAACAGCAGGGAACACGCAAATTCTCTGACAACCAATGACAACCGCGTCGTTACCCATGACGGGTGGGCGGTTGAAATAAAGGATGTAGACCGCGACGGTGAAGAATATCATTTTAGGGTGGGTTCGACGGAATTTACGATAACGAGGACGGGTACAGGTGCTGCTGCGGTATGGAACGCCGTACCGTCGTTGGGAGCACCCACAAGATTTACAATAGAGATAAGTGCCGACGAAGAAGAAGATTGGATCCGCTTCATTATCCCGCATATACACCTCAACGCATCGACGGGTGACGGAATGATTGCTTCTACGGACGACGATGTTGAAGCTCAGGAATATAACGGGCGTTTCGCACCGCCGCCGCCCGAACCTAATACCGAAAATATTATCAATATCCGTTCACCCCGTCATATTAACAACATATCCACCACACCTAACGGCAAATTCATGCAAAGGTTGGACCTCAACTTCCGCACTTACACCCCGGAGATTAACCTCAGCCAAGGCACCGTAGTCAACGGAGTCTTCGGAGGCTATTACGACGGTGGGAGTCGGGAGATCATCGGCGTAAGAATCGAACCACCAAATGGATTAATGCTCGGATTATTTGCCCACGTAAACGGTGAAGTTAAAAACTTTATAATACGCGACATGTTCGTACACGCAGCCGGTCCCAATGTTAATGATATCGGCACCGTCGCGGCTGTTTTAGGTGACGGTACCATATCCAACGTGGGTTCCTTTGACGCGACCATAAACGTAACCGGTGCCGGCGCAACCGGTGCCACGGTTAACACCGGCGGGTTGGTAGGGCGTGTCATCAATGACGGTGAAATTAAACAAAGCTGGAGCTATGCAAGCATCAGCGTTTCCGGCGGCACGGGGCAATTCAACACCGGCGGCCTTGTGGGGCATTTGCAATCCGGTACATTAACGGAATCCTTTAACGCCGGATTCTTTGATGCGAACGAAGATACGAGAACTAACGGGGGAACGGGTTCGGTACTGGCGGACAGGGGTAACATCGGCGGCCTTGTGGGGCTTAACAACGGTGCGGTGCAGCACAGCTTTAATAATGCCCGCGTCAATGTCATCAACGTAATGGTTGTCCTCAACGGTATATCGCGTATGCAGGTTAACCGGGGTATATCAGCGGCGGCTGACATGGGCGGTATAGCGGGTAACAATGCGGGAACCATCGATTATACCTATTCGACCACGTTTATACCCGAGCCCGCGACGCATCTTGCGTTAAGAACCGGCGGTATAACGGGTACGGGGAGCGAAGGGGTAAGCAATAGTTATCACCTTGCACACGGGTCTGAAAATATAACAACTATTCCCATCGCAAAAACGGCGTTGAGGGATCAGCCGGATTCATCAACAGGTTTTGGTGATTTCGTGAAAGGACCGGGGGATGACCCCGAAACGGAGGATAATACGTACGCCGACCACTACCCATACCCGATTTTGGGATGGATGGTGTCCTTTTTTGAAGATGTCACAAAGGATTGGGATTGGGGTTGGGAAAATATCAACCCCATCCACGAACCCCCCGGAGCAAACGTATTCTACTTTGAACAATACAGCGATACCGAGGTCCTCGGTTTATGGTTTGCGGCGGATAGCCCAATGCTTCAACCCGCAGTGTTGAACCGTTATGTAATACGAGACGGGATCGGCATTGAGCTGAGGCCCAACCTGTTGGGTTATGCTATAAACATAAAAACAGGGACCCACGCGGAACATAATTTTGAAGTCAACTTTGATGTAACAGGAAATATATCAAACGACCCGGGTTTAGCTTTATTAACCCAACGCGGCCCGAACAACGAGCATCGTTTTGTTATACCCGCAAGCATTTTAACGACTGTGACACCGGGCGTTTCGAACGAGGAAAACATAACGATAACGATCGAGTTGAAAGCCAACCCCGAAGTGGGTGTATATGAACCCTTACCCCAATACTCCGCCACGCAGTGGAACAGGCTGTTTGCGCCGACCGCGGTGCGAGGCATACGTTCGGCAAGGCATTTGTATAATATCGGCACCATATCCACAGCGCCCGGGTTCGAATATACCCAGGCAATGGATATCAGCTTCGGCGCGTACCAAACCGTCAACCTGTCCAATTTGACAGCCACAGTGATACCCGAACTCCTGTCAAATGTCACTTATAACGGCAACGGCAGGCACATCAATGCCCTTACGATTTACGCCCCCGATACGGACAATATCGCTCTGTTCGGTGAAAACTACGGGACGATAACCGGTGTAACCATACAAAATTCATCCATTACAGGTAAGGAAAACACCGGGGCGTTAGTCGCATCCAATCACGGGACGATCACCAACCCCACCTTGCAAGTTACGAACGTAACCGGAACGGGTACCACCGGCGGTATTGTGGGAACAAACAACGGAACGATCACCAACCCAAGGGTAATCAACAGCGGCAACCTTACCGCCACGCCCATGACCGGAGGCATTACGGGCACCACAAACGTAGGCGGCATAACGGGCATCAACAACGGGACCATAACCGGCGCACAGGTGGAAAACACCCGCGTAAACGGTAGTGGTAACCTCGTAGGCGGCATAGCGGGCACCAACGCCGCCGACACCACCATAGCCGGTGCTATGGTTACAGCTTCTTCCGTAACAGGGATGGCAAACACCGGTGGTATAGCGGGTACCAACAACGGGCGAATCCAAGACCCGCAAGTACACGGCAACGGTACAATATCCGGTAGCGGCGGAAGCACCGGGACGGGTGGCATAACAGGTACGTCAAACGTAGGCGGTATAGCGGGCACCAACACAACCGAAGCGACGATCACCGGGCAGGGTATTGTATTGGTACGTGATACAAGGATACGGGGAACGGGTAACGACATAGGCGGCATCGCCGGGACCAACAACGGGACCATTACCCAAGTCACCTTGCAAAACGCGTATGTAAGCAGCAACGGGAATAACGTGGGCGGCGTTGCAGGAGGCAATACGGGAAGCGTTACATTTGTGTCGGTGCAACAAAGAGTAGTAGGTACACCGGGCGCAACTGACAACCCCATGATAAACGGGGTAAATAGTGTTGGAGGTGTAGTGGGACAAAACACGAATGGCACCATAACAGATGTTATGGTGGTATCTCCGTCAGCGCGACCTGTGGTGAATGGAACAAATTCCGGCGGAATAGTAGGTGTTACATCGGGGGGTGCTGTTGATAGGCTTGTTTATTTAGCTGTCGCTCCGAGGAGAGGAACGGTAGCCAATCCGACTGTACATCCTTTTGCAGGAAGCGGAACAACCGGAAGCCAAATTTTGTATTTATCCGGGGAAATAGCAACGAGACCCTACCAGCGGACATACAACGAAACAGGTGCTGCGTTTCATATTAATTACAATTTTTTAACCGGTATACATGAAAATGAAGGAACTACGATAGACATAAGAAGAGCGCAACTGGGACAAGAAGTTGTCAGAACAGGCGTTCGTCCGAATTTATCGGCAGCCAATTGGACAGGGTGGGGAATAAATACAGACCCTGTACTTAACGCAAACGACTTTGCGGCGATAATTAATGTTAATGATACAAGATTCCCGTACGCTAATCCGGAGGGTACGGTTGTACCTACATGGCCCGCATGGCCGATTGTGGAGGAAGATATTGTTCCCGCTAATTTTACCGGTATCGTTTATTATGAATTTTACACAGATGGGACAATGGGGGTTTTTGTAAGAGATGCGGAGCATAGGGAAATACTAAATACATTGAATCGCGACCCAAACGCAATTGTTATAGAGGCCGGTTTTGCGACTAATGTATTTCACAATGGAAATGGTGGGATTTTCGTTTCACCAAATGGAGATCAATTTACTGCATCAAATTGGACCAATTTACTCGGAGGAGGAAATCAAGTAAATGCAGGTTCCGCTTGGAAAACGTTAATTGTGCCAGGAATAACAGGTTCATTTCGGATAATACCTATGGATCTCATCGTTAATTATTATAATAATAATAGTATAAATCCTATGTCATTAGTATATTTAATATTTACAAATAATGGAAATATAGGATCAAATTTGGTGCAACTTACAGGTATTGCGATAAATCCATTTTTTCCAAAAGAAATTTATCTTGTAGCAGCAAATAATACGGGAATAATAATACCGGAATTTGTCGGAACCGGGGTTAATCAAAGACGTAACCGCCCCATTACTCCAACTTATTTACCAATCCGTACTCCTTGGCAAATGCAACAACTATCAAGGGTAGCAACTCCTGCTGCGAACTTCGGACGTGATTATACATTTTACCTTGAATTGAATCTTGATTTTTCAAGAACATCATCAAATCAACATGGAAATATAGATACTAATGCGTTTACCGGAGGTGCCAATAACCGAAATAAAACCGGTGTGGGTACCAATTTTGTCACCAACACTACCCATTTTGCGAATGCAAACAGAAACGTGATTAGCGGTACTTTCCAAGGTATATTCGATGGTAACGGTCGTATGATTTCAAATTTTAATCTTAACAATACCACCAATAACAAAGGAATTTTCAACATTATTGGCGATGACGCTATAGTAAAAAATTTCACTCTGATAAATAATGCATTTATCGGAGGCGACAACCACGGCAGCGTTTCTTATGTCAACCACGGCATTATTGAAAATGTTGCGGTTGTTTCTAATGCGGCAACACCTATCGGGGGTGCAAACTCCGGCGGCATCGTGTGGAGGAATGACGGCGGCACGATAGAAAATGTACTTTACGTTGCCCGTGCGCCGGGTACTACTATCATCGCACCCATAACGAGGGAAAATATTAATAATGGGAAAATAAATAACGCATATTTCCTCGCCGGGTCGGTGCCTTCACCGTTTAATACGGCGGCACACAACATCGGCACTTTCCTCACTACTCAGCAAATGAGTGATTTGGATTTAGGAAACCAATGGACAACATCGGATTTAAGGCCGACACCCGTAGTAAACGATGAAAATGAAAGAACCATGCGCGATATCATAAACCCAACGGATACTAATGCCCGTTATCCGTACCCGTACCTTGGGATTGCACCTCCGGCACTTGTGCATCCCAACCGGGGTAACCCACCCGTTGCCACCACCTTCCCCATTGCCACCTTCCCCGCCACCGTTTTTGCATATTATGAAGAATATACAAATGGCCAAATACGTTTCCATCCGAGTGTACCGATAACCGGTTTGACACTCCTACCCCTTAATGATGATAACTGGGTTATCAACAATTCTGGTTATGCCGCTATCGTACCCCGTCCGGGTTGGTATACGGTACGTTTGGCGGAGCAATCCGAACCACCCGGATTATTCGGACCGCTTAACGAAATAAGAAAAGCGCAAGCATGGCCGGCGACCGGTCCCCCCGAATTTTATTTCATAAAGCTCGACGAATTCCTTCCGACGGGCAGCACGCTCACCGCTACTGAAATATTCATAAACGATAGACCCGTAGCAAATGGCGGGCGGTTTATCAACAACCTGTTTGCCAAAGGAATCTTCAACACGGCGGACGCATTGCAAAGCGAAATCGTTATGGATATCTCGATTCGCCGTTTACAACAATTACGCAATATCAGTAGCCTTACGGCAGTAAACCAAACCGGAAACAAAACTTTTATATTAGAACGCGATATTATTATGCCGGGTGAAGGCGGAACGCTCGTTACCGGGGCTTTTAACGGGATATTTATCGGAACCTTTAACGGTAGAAGAAACACCATTTCCAACGCGCTCGATAACCCGCTTTCGTCAGTGGTTAACGCCGTTCTCTTCGGGCAAAACAACGGAGTGATTAGCGACTTTAACATAGGCAGCGTTTCCGGTAACAGGTCAAACATCACCGTAACCGCCAACAACGGGGTCACCGGTACCATTACCGGCATAACCATGAACAACGCAACCCTTTCACGCGTTGTCGGCGGCGCGAATGTCAGCGCAATCGCCGATACCAACCATGGAACCGTTTCAAATATCATGCTTAACGACGTAACCGTAACGGGTACAAACGCCGCGGGTATATCCGTAACTAACTACGGAAATATAACGAACGTCAATATATATAATTCCGCCATAAACGGCACGGTAACCGCAGGCGCGATCGCCGCAACCAACAACGGAACGATCACCCAAGCTACCGTAATCAACACCACGGTACACGGGTCCGGTCCAATTGCTGAACAAACCGTCGGCGGCATAGCTTCCGTTAACCGTGGCACAATCAAGGACGTTAAATTTATATCAAACAGCGAAGAACCTCCGATCAGTGCAGCCAACGCAGAAAGCGCCGGCGGCATCGTGGGGAAGAATGACGGCGGCACGATAGAAAACGTACTCTATATTGCCCGTGCGCCGGGCGTTGATATTATCGCGCCCATCGCAAGGGAAAATGAAAATGGCGGAGAAATAGAAAACGCATATTTCCTTGCCGGATCGGTGCCGTCGCCGTTTAATACGAAAACACACAACAACATCGGTACCTTCCTCACCACCCAACAGATGAGTGATTTAGAGTGGGGCGGTTTATGGACAACATCGGAATTAAGGCCGACACCCGTAGTAAACGATGTAAGTGAAAGAACCATGCGCGACATCATCAACCCCGGTACGAATGACGACGATGCCCGTTATCCATATCCGTACCTTGGAACCGCACCCCCGTTATTGGTACATCCCAACCGGGGTACCCCATCCTTGTCCGTCACCTTCCCTATTGCGGCCTTCCCGGCTGCTATTTTTGCTTACTATGAAGAATACGAAGGCGGAGGAATGGGTTTCCATACGAACGTGACGGTATCCGGTTTGACGCTCCTTAATGATACGGAGGTTATCAGTAATTCCGGTTACGCCGCCATCGTACCCCATTCGGGTTGGTATACGGTTCGTTTGGCGGGGCAATCCGAACCGCTTAACCAAATCAGAGAAGCACAGGTTTGGCCGGCGGTTGGTCCCCCCGAATTTTATTTCATCAAGCTCGACGAATTCTTCCCGACACTTCCGACGCCTCACTCGCTCACCGCTGTGGAAATATTCATAAACGATGTGAGCGTGGAAAACGAAAACGGCGGGCGTTATATCAACAACCTGTTCGCCAAAGGGATTTTCGATTCGGCTGACGCATTGCAAAGCGGGAACGGTATGGATGTCTCGATTCGCCGCTTCTTACACATGCGTAATATAAGTGAACTTACGGCGGCAGACCTAACCGAATACAAAACCTTCATATTGGAACGCGATATCATCATACCGGAAGTAAACGAACCGATCGTTACCGGGATATTTAACGGAACCTTTACCGGGACCTTTAACACAAGGAGAAGCACTATTTCAAACACGCCCGAAAACCCCGAGTCATCGCCGACCCACGCCATTCTCTTTGAGCAAAATAACGGGACGGTTAAAGACCTTGACATAGGGCGCGTTAACGGCAGCATATCAAACATCACTTTAACCGCCGACAATGGGGATGACGGTACCATTACCGGCATAACCATAAATAACGCGGTCCTCTCCGGCGGTGAAAACGTCAGCGCCATCGCCGATACCAACCGGGGCGAAATTTACAATATTACCTTAAATAATGTAACCGTAACGGGTCTTGAAAGTGCCGCGGGTATATCCGTAACCAACCACGGGACCATAAAGAACATCAATATACGCGATTCCGCCATCAACGGTTCGGTAACCGTAGGCGCGATAACCGCAACCAACGACGGTACGGTCACTCATGCTTCCGTGGTCAACACCACGGTTCACGGGTCCGTTCCGATGGATGCGCAAACGGAACGTTCCATCGGCGGCATAACCGGGAGGAATTACGGCACGGTCACGGATGTGCTGTTTACGTCAGCAAACACACCCAACTTTATCCCCGTATCCGCAGCGGCTCCCGATACCGGTACCGTCCATATCGGCGGTATCGTAGGGTACAACCGACCGTATATAATGGAAGATTCATACGCCAATCCCCCGGTGGCGGGTGTTTTGCCCGGCGAAATTGATCGTGCGTTGTATCTGGCTCCCGCACCGTTCGCTCCCACACCGTCCGATCCCGCATCCATAAACCCGATAATCGGCTACGGCACACCGGCGACGGATAGTTACTTCTTGGCGGGTATGTTTATCATACCGAGTGACCCCACAGCGGAACCGCCAACTGATGAAACCCGAGTAGCTTATAACATGGCACCGCGTGAAGATATAAACGATACGGGCATATATCGCCTGACCACGGAAGAATTTAAACGGCGCATCCAAAACGGAGAATTTGACGACTGGTTTACCGATCATGGTTGGACATTGCCCGAATTCACCATGCCCATGGATACTTTCCCCTACCCGTGGACGTCCTCCGCGCCGCATCCCACCATTCAACCGGGCGGCGAACCTTGGTGGCCGATAACGCTGCCCGTACCCATTACCCTTGCGGATATAACTGTATACCGGCCTTGGGTTTATGCTGAACCGAGCAGTTCCACTTATATCGAGGAAGCCGAAACCTTCTTCCCATATACCGGTGATATGTTTACAGTTGGACCGGTTGTATGGACGGTAACTAATACCAACGATGATACGCATGTACACTTCCGGGCGGATACGCCTTACACGGCTACCGTAACGCTTACACCAATGCCCAACTTTATCTTTGACGACGACATAGTGGCTAAAATCTTAGGTATAGCTGCGAAGGTTGTCACTAATAACGACGGTGCAATAACGATTTTCTACGACTTTGATGAAATGGATAAAATAGTGCTGGATATTAATGATTTGAAAGCAGAGAGCGTTGTGTTCAACAACAAACCGTATGAAGTCGATGAAAACGATGTAACGTTATCGCTTGCCGGCGTTCATATTCCGTATCCGGTAGATATACTCCCTGATGTATTCATATCACTCGCAGGACAACTTAAAGCAACGTATTACGATCTTTCTAATGATCCGCCGGTTGAATTGCCCGGGCCGCCTACCGATGTGGGTGAATACAGAGTCATCGTTTCCGTCCCGGATGATAATTATTACTTCACGGGCGAGATTTCCTTGGAATTTGACATTACACCCGCACCCATCATCAAAGCCGGAATATCAATAGATAAACCATCAGTGTTTGCCGAACCGGATGATGACGCCGATATCGCGGTAGCGGAAACTAAGCCCAATATAACTTATACCGGTGATTTGTTTAATATCGTCGGTGTGCAATGGGAACCCCAGCACGACCCATTCCATGCGGATACGGTTTACACGGTGATCATAACGCTTATGGCCAATCCTAACTTCACGTTTGAAGGAATTGAAGATGAAAATGCATTGATAAACGGCGAAGAAGCAACGATCGTCGGCAATTCCGGCGACATAATAACGATTGCATACATCTTCCCTTCCGTTGATATGAATAAGATCGATTTGGATATAAATATATCGATGGAACAAAATATTATATATAACGGCAATTCCCATATCGGTTATATCATCGATACGACTACGTTAAGTGTTTCGGATGGTCAATCTATAACCATACCGCCTGATGTATTAGCGGCGTTCGTAGGGCAACTTGATATAACCTATGACACTAACCCGCCTTCCGTCCCGTTAACCGGACCACCTATTGATGCTAGAAACTATACGGTGACCTTTTCCGTCCCGTTAGACAACCCATTTTTCATGGGTAGCAGGTCATTTAACTTTACGATTAACCCTCAACCGTTGGATGCGCCTTATAATGTCGTATTAGCTCCTGATGGGGTAATAAATTTTGAAAAAGGCGAAAACAATGATGCTGCGGGGGCAACCTTCACATTTACGCTATATAAGGATGGCGTTCTTGTAAACGGATTTGAAAACGTTGCACTGGAAGGTTTGTACATGGACGATATTGCTGCTGAAATGGCAGGTAATTCGGATGAATATACAGTAACGGTAACGGCGCACAGTGATGACCCAAACTATACCGATTATGCCACATCGATTATTTTATTAGGGTTTCATATTATCAAAGAAGAAGATGAAGAAGAATAAAAACCGGTATAATAACACACGTAAGATTTGATCGCTCCGTCATCATTATACGAGGAGGTACAACCATGTCAGAAATGATTTTGCAAGTGAAAATATTACCCGAACCTTTGTTGAAGCTAATAAACACAGAAAAAGTTAAGGTTCGGAGAGAACATGGCGAAATCCGTTTAATTCCCATCGAAGCAAAGGTGAAAAAAAATAATATTTTACCCATTTTGGGGATGTATTCGGACGGAAAACTTACCGTTGAAAATTACCTTAAACAAAAACGCATCGATAGGGAGTTGGAACGGTGAATGACATTTATGTACTTGATGCATGTGCATTGATTGCCGTACTTTCAAACGAAGACGGCGCGGATAAGGTAGTTGAAGTTTACGAGAAGGTTATTACCGGTGAAGCAAAACTTGTCATTAATACAATAAACCTGTTGGAAGTTTATTACCAAGATTACCGTTTCCATGGGGAAAAAGCCGCCAATAAAATGATTGACAGCGTTAAAGCGTTAAAGATAGAAATAATTACCGATGTATCCAACGAACTGTTTCGTGAAGCAGGACGTTTAAAAGCAATATATAAGATTTCATTGGCTGATTCAATCGCATTGGCGCAAGCGAAGGTTATAAAAGGAATCCTTCTCACATCAGACCATCATGAATTTAATATAGTTGAAAACAATGAACCCATACGATTTTTATGGATAAGATAAATTGCAAAGGCATTTCCCTCCTCTTCGTCCTCGCGATTATGCTCCTGTTGATGGCGTTGGGTATCTCCGCGCTCACCGCGGCGGGGCTTAGCCATCGCGCGGTGCTGCAACAGGAAGAACGCAACCGCTTCAACCTGCTCGTAAGTAGCATGGAACGTGTGATGTTTGATGTATTGCAAAACGGGGATGAAATAAAAAAGGAATTGTTTGACCATTTATATAATCTGCGCATACTCGGTAACCCGGGGGGCATAGATACCGCGAATGATTGGGTGGTAGAAATCACGGCCGACTTCGCCGATATTCCGGAAAGCGATCGCCCCGCATGGCTCAATGCCAATAATGTCACGTTTACCAATACCATAACGGTGGAAAGATGGAACGTGCATTTTATCAACGCGGGGGAAAGTGAACTTGATCCTACGTGGGTTCCCGATCCCTCCGACCCGGACGATCTCCCACAATGGATTCGTACCGTATATACCGAAGCGATTGCGAGCGTCGATATAATCGTTAACCAAGTCATGCAGGTAAACGGGAATATACGGGAAACGACCACAACCTACAGAATGCTCAATGTTGGATTTAAGGAAAATCCGGCTTTAGGGTATATCGGGCTGAGTTATGCGCCCCTATTGAACATGTTCCCCATTGTTTTTAATGATTGGACGGTGATTAACCGTGATTCGTAAGACGTTAGCAAGCACCCGCGGTGAAAGTCTTTTGGAGGGTATAATTAGTATTCTTATCTTTTCGATCCTTATCGCGGCCGTCACCATGATGATCCAATTGTCTCTACGTATAACAGGGACGTCATTTCAACAAGCGCATAACAGGCAGGAACAAGCGAATGAAGCGTTTTCAAGTCCGCCAACCTTACTAAACATTGCGTGGGAATTTAATTATGAAATCCGCGATAATACAACCCCGGAGGACGATCCGCCATTAAATAACGGTGTGATTCCGCATCATATTAATATAGTTGAATCGGGCAATTTTGTCGCCTTCGAGACTTCTCCATGATAAAGCGCACATTAAACACCAAAGGCGTAACTCTGATGGAGCTCATCGTGGCGATGTTGGTATTTTCCATTATCATGGCCGCCGCAACGTCGGCATTTGCGCCTATGCTAAACGCATTCCGGCGGGCAAACAATTTCGCCGAAGCCAATACCCTCATGGATAACCTCGCCATGCATGTGTTGGCGGATATTAATAATGCGATAAGGATAGATACGGATAAAATGTCGATCCATACGCCGTCACCCATCTATTATGATGAATTTGAAGGATTCCTCATGCGGGATACGTCACCGGATAGAGATAATCCTAACCCTTTATACGTATTGGATAGGGGATTTTACCGAAATATACGAATTGATGAATTTTATTGGGACGAGGATAGTCCGGGATTAATCAGCGTAACCTTCGTTATCGAACATATCACTGACGGCTGGAAACGTGAACGTACCTACACAGCCCGCCCGGTAGGGCTTATGCCAACGCCGTAAACACACATCCATAAAAATGATCCGTGGAATGCCTAAAATAATAAATATTACGGAACGGTATGACTGAATGTCGCGCGAATTTATAGTAACAAAAATTTTTGATAAACGTTGGCTGGAAATGGGTTTAGATGATGATGATTTGCGAAAACTGGAAAATTATTTAATTAATAATCCCGGTAACGGTGATATAATACAGGGTACCGGTGGTGCAAAAAAACTTCGATGGTCGTTACCCAATACAGGAAAAAGCGGCGGCATAAGGATTATACACATCGATTTTATAAAAATGGAACGTATATATTTAATCACTTGTTATCCTAAATCGAAGAAAGATAATTTAACTAACCAAGAAAAAGGGATTATTAAAGAAATGATAATACGATTAAAAAATGAAAGGGTGATTAAATAATGAAAGATTCAAATGTAGTTTTTGATGATATTATGCAGGGATTACATGAAATCGAAGAATTTGAAAAAGGAAACATTGAATTACGTTTGCATAAAATAGAAACATCGGATGATGAAATAGAAAACAATCAATTAATGTGGCATAAATTTTATGGGTTGCCGGAAGCAAAAAAAAGAAAAGTTGTATCTTATATAAACGAATTGCTGGAAGCATAATATTTTCATGTACACCCTCCTAGCCGCCCAAAACCGCGCCAAGCGCGCGGTTTTTTTAACCCCTCACGGTACGGTACAAACGCCCGTATTCATGAACGTAGCCACCGCCGCCGCCATCAAGGGGGCATTGGATGCGGATGATTTGCGTGAAGCGGGTTGCCAATTGGCGTTGTGTAATACATACCATTTACATTTGCGCCCGGGTGAGGTGGTTGTGCGTGATCTGGGCGGGTTGCGTCGGTTTATGGGTTGGGACGGCCCCGTACTTACCGATTCGGGTGGGTTTCAAGTATATTCGCTGAGCAAATTGCGCAGGATCAAGGAAGAAGGGGTCACTTTCGCCTCCCATATCGACGGGCGGCGTATTTTTATGGGGCCGGAGGAAAGCATGGACATACAAGCCGCGCTGGGTACGACGATCGCGATGGCTTTTGATGAATGCCCGCCGCACCCCGCCACGCGGGAATATATGAAGGATTCGATGGAACGTACCACGCGTTGGTTGGCGCGTTGCAAGGACCGTATCGAAGCGATCCGCGTTGCGAGCCCGACAAGCCCGGCGTTCCTCTTCGGTATCAATCAGGGCGGGGTATACGGCGATTTACGTATCGAACACGCCAAACGAATCGCGGGGTTTGATTTGCCGGGTTATGCCATCGGCGGCCTTGCCGTGGGCGAAAGCCATGAGGAAATGTACCGTGTGTTGGAGGAAGTCGTGCCGCACCTTCCGCGGGATAAGCCCACATATCTGATGGGTGTCGGCACGCCCGAGAATTTGCTGGAAGCCATCGACCGCGGCGTGGACTTCTTTGATTGCGTGCTCCCCGCGCGCAACGGGCGGCACGGGCATGTATATACTTCGCAAGGTAAGTTGAACCTCTTTAACGCACGGCACGAGCGTGCGGATATTCCCATCGATCCGCTTTGCGGATGCAAGGTATGCCGTACGCACAGCCGCGCCTATATGCGCCACCTCTTTAAGGCCAAGGAAATGCTCGCCATGCGTTTGGCGGTCATGCATAACCTGTATTTCTACAATAATTTGATGCGGGACGTACGTAACGCGATCGAAGCAGGGACGTATGACGTATTCAAGAAGGACCGTATGGAGGCTTGGCGGAGCGGGGGCTAATAATCCCCGCTCAGTAAAAAATCCGCGACATGCATTGTTTTGATACCTTTATGGTTACCGTCCGTAAACGGATCCGTACGCAATACGTATTTGGGGTAATTATCGGTGATGCCGAGTAAACGCCCGTATTCACGCTCCAACGTTTCGGGATGGTCGATGCGTTGCGTGATTTGGATATAGATTTTATTCCCTTGCTTGGTTGCGACGAAATCGATTTCGGCGTTGCCGATTTTCCCGATATAAACGTCGTAACCGCGCCGCAACAACTCGAGGTAAACGACGTTTTCCAACATAGCGGCGATGCTGTCCGGTGCGTAACCCAGCACGCTGTATCGCAATGCCGCGTCGCTTACATAAAACTTTTCCTGCGTTTTTAGCAGTTCCTTTCCGTTTATGTCGTAACGGGAGCATCGATGGACGATAAACGCGTTTTCCAGCTTGGACAGATAGTCGTATACGGTTTCGTTATCGATCGCACGCCGTTCGTTCTTAAGGTATTTTGCGATGGAAGCGGCGGAAAAAGTCCTTCCGATATTGTCGAATACGAAGCGGACGATACGTTCCAGTTGATCCGTCTTACGGATTTGGCTGCGCTTTACGATATCGGTAAAGATAATGGAATGGTAGATGTCCCGAACGATTGCGTACGCTTCCTCTTGCTCGTATTCACGTAAATGAATCGCGGGAAAGCCGCCGAAACGCAGGAAACGGAAGAACGCGTCATATGATGCCTCCGACTTGTTGAACATAAGGTACTCCGCAAAGGAAAGCGGAAAGATTCGGAGGGATATATAACGGCCCGTCAGATAGGTCGAAATCTCGTGGGATAACATACGTGAATTCGAACCCGTCACGTAGATATCCACGTCAAAATCCGTCATAAACGAGTTGACGGCCTTTTCCCAATCGTTTACTTCTTGGATTTCATCCAAAAAGATATATGTCCTGCCGCTCGGTGCAAGCCGTTTCTTTACATCTTCATAGAACCGCTTCGCGTCCTTTATGTCCTCGTATTGCATGGAATCGAGGTTATATTCAATAATATTTTGTGACGGGACGCCGCGTCCTTTGATTTTTTCCGCGATCATTTTCATAATCGTGGATTTGCCCGAACGGCGTACGCCGCTCAGCACCTTAACAAACGGCGCGTCGATATAGGGTAAAATTTTTTCGATATATACAGGCCGATAAATCATGTCAATCGCCATCCTTTTGCTACAGTATCCCACAAATATCACTATTCGTAAACATTTATGCGGTTATAACCCATAAATGTTTGCACTATAGCAAAACCGTATGGGTTTTGTTATAATTCGGGCGATTTATCTTTGAAAGGAAGTATAAGCATGACGGAAATAAAATCGGAACGCGCGGGTGTGGTCCGCATCGCGGATGAAGTGTTGGCGGTCATCGCGGGTACGGCGGCGCTGGAGGCCGACGGTGTCGCGGGTTTGGCCGGGCAAGGGCGCAAGCAACGGGCCAAAGGCGTAACCGTCGCCGTAACGGAGCAAAGCGTGTCGTTGGGTATCGCCCTGACGGTAAAAGCGGGTAAGAAGCTGCAGGAAGTGAGCCGTGAGGTGCAGCAGCGGGTCAAGGGCGCCATCGAAACCATGACCGGCTTAAACGTAACCGACGTAAACGTGCACGTGGTGGCATGACCCGCAGGGAAGCCCGTCGGCACGCCTTTCATCTGATATTCCAGTTCCCGTACCATGATACGTGGGACGCGCGTACGTTAGCCGCTTCCACGGCGCATTATTACGATGGCTTGGGGGAAAACGACGAACGGCCCCGCGGGCGGGACGCGGAATATGTGTTGCGTGCGGTGACGGGTACCTTGGACAGGCTTACGCAGTTGGACGGGGTAATCGAAAACTTTTTGCAAGAATGGACGATCGCCAGGCTCAACCGCGTGGATTTGGCGATCATGCGCTTGGCCATTTATGAGATGTTGTGTGAAACGGACGTACCGCTCGGGGTCGCCGTAAACGAAGCCGTGGAGCTGGCCAAGGAATACGGGACGGACGAATCCCCGGCCTTTATCAATGGGGTGCTGGGTAACGTTTCGAGAGAGATAACCCGTGAAAAATAGGCAGGTATTTACCGTCGGTCAGGTAAATCGGTATGCCAAACGGTTGCTGGAGGCCGACGCGTTGTTGGCGGGGATTTTCATCGAGGGTGAGGTTTCCAACTTCAACGCCCATTCCTCCGGGCATTTGTATTTTTCGCTGAAGGACGCGGCGTCCGTACTTCCCGCCGTTATGTTCAAAGGCCATACGGAAACGCTTGTATTTGCCCCAAGGAACGGTATGAAGGTCATCGCGTTCGGGCGGTTGTCGCTGTATGAAAAGACGGGGCAGTACCAACTGTACGCGGAATACCTCGAACCTGCAGGGGTGGGCGGGTTGCATTTGGCCTACACACAAATGTGCGAGAAGCTGCAAGCGGAGGGCTTGTTCGACGAAAGCCGCAAGCGCCCGCTACCCGCTTACGCGCGGTGCGTCGCCGTTATTACATCCCCCACGGGGGCGGCGGTGCGGGATATCATCAAAACGGCGCGGGAACGGAATCCGTCTGTAAGGATCGTCATCGTCCCCGCGTTGGTTCAGGGGGAAAACGCCGCGGCGGATATCGCCCGCGCGATACGGGAAGCCAACGCGTGGGGTGGAGCCGACGTGATCATCGTAGGGCGCGGCGGAGGCAGTACGGAGGACTTATGGGCGTTTAACGAGGAAGTTACCGCCCGTGCCGTGGCGGGATCGGCCATACCGATCATTTCCGCCGTGGGTCACGAAACGGACTTTACGGTTACGGATTTTGCCGCCGATGCCCGTGCCGCGACGCCGACCGCGGCGGCGCAAATGGCCGTGTACGGTTATGACGTAACGCGGGCGATGATTAGGGACATGGCCGCCCATTTACACCAAGCCATACGTGAAAACATAATAATACGCCATACCCGTGCGAAGTCCCTGTTGCAAAACCTTAACCGCTTGATGCAAACGCGCCTCGCCCATGAGCAGCAGGGTTTGGCGCACCGTGAGGTTTTATTGGAAAAAGTATCCCCCTACGCCGCTTTCGCCCGGGGTTTCGCCTTCGTTAAGAATGAGGGGAACGAAGCCGTAACCCGTGCGGAGTCTTTACGGGAAGGCGACGGCCTTACCCTGTATTGGGCGGACGGCGCGGCACGGGTAAAGGTAGTCGAGAGGGCGAAAACATGACCTTTGAATTATCCATCGAAAAGCTCGCCGTGCTGACCGAGGCGATCGAATCACCCGCCACCCCTTTGGACGAGGCGTTGGCGTTGTATAAGGAAGGTATCGCCTTGGCGAAGGAATGCGGCGAGGCCCTTTCGGGGTACGAAGCGGAAATTATGGTTTTACAAAAGGAAGCGGACGGTGTCTTTGCGTTAAATCCCTTTGGTGAGGATTTGGTGGACAATGATTGAAGCGATTGAGAAAAATCTGGAAAGATTGATCAATACCTGCGAGGAACCCCGCCTGCGCGAAGCCATGCTGTACAGCGCGCTGAGCCCGGGTAAGCGAGTGCGCCCCCGTTTGTTCCTGTCCGCGTGCGAAGCGGCGAAGGGCAGCTATGATGCCACGGCGTTGGATTTCGCCTGTTGCTTGGAGATGATCCATGTCTATTCGCTGATCCATGACGACTTGCCCGCGATGGACGACGATGATCTGCGGCGGGGCCGCCCCACCACACATAAGCAATATGACGAAGCGACCGCGATACTGGCCGGGGACGCGCTGTTAAACCATGCCTATGAAACGATGTCGCGCTTGTGCGCGGATTTTTTCCGCCTTCGCCGCCCCGTTATCGCCATGGCCATTATCGCCAAGGCCGCCGGGGTCAACGGTATGATTGCAGGGCAAATGGTTGATTTGCAAAGCGAGGGTAAGAAAATAACGTTGGATGATTTGAAGGGTATACACAGGCGTAAAACGGGCGCGTTGTTTACGGCTGCGCTGGAGGCCGGTGCGATATTGGGCGGCGGTACGCGGCTTTTCGTACAGGGGATGGCGAAGCTGGGGGGTATGGTGGGATTGGCCTTCCAAATACGCGACGATATCCTGGACGTGACCGCGACTTGTGAGCAAATCGGCAAGATGCCGGGCAGCGACGCCCGAAACGAAAAGGTTACGTATGTTTCGTTGCTGGGGTTGCAAAAGGCCGAGGATACCTATAAAAAACTGTCAAACGAAGCGCTGGCGCTGGCGCAAAGCCTGCCGTGCAGGACAAACAGCCTGCGTGATTTGGTCATGCAGATCATTAACCGGGAGAAATAGCGTTGAGGGAAGCAATCGCCGAATTCGTGACCAATCGGCACCTGATCACCGCATTGCTCGCAATGGGGTTGGCGCAGGTATTAAAGGTATTGTTCGATTACTGGTACACCAAATCATGGAAGAGGGCGTTGTTTTTCTCCCCCGGCGGGATGCCGAGCTCGCACAGCGCGCTGACAGTGGCCTTGATGGTTTCGGTCGGTATGTACGAGGGTTTCGGGACGACGGCTTTTGCCGTGTGCGCGGCGTTGGCGTTGGTGGTCATGTACGATGCCGCGGGCGTGCGCCGTGCCGCGGGGGAGCAAGCGAAGGCGATTAACTTCATCTTCGAGCGTTTGGAAGACCGCGGCTTGAAGTTGGATAAAAAATTAAAGGAACTGCTGGGTCACCGCCCCATTGAGGTTATGGCGGGGGGTATCCTTGGTTTGATTGTGGCACTGGCTGTTTCCGCTATTTATTAAAGGAATGAATCGTATTGCCTAAACCGTTAAAGAAGCTGTCCGCCAAAGCATTGCAATCATTGGCTGCGGACATCCGACATTTTCTCATACATAGCCTTTCCGACACGGGTGGGCACCTCGCAAGCAACCTCGGCGTCGTCGAATTGACGTTGGCGTTGCATACGGTTTTTTCCACGCCTCGGGACCAAATCATTTGGGACGTGGGGCACCAATCCTACGTACATAAAATATTGACGGGGCGGAAGGGCCGCTTCGACACCTTGCGTATGCTCGACGGCTTAAGCGGTTTCCCCAAGACACACGAAAGCCCCCACGACGCATTCGGCACGGGGCACAGCTCCACGGCGATATCGGCTGCGTTGGGTTTGGCGACCGCACGCGACCGTTTGGGCAGGGAAAATAAAGTCATCGCCGTCGTGGGCGACGGCTCCATGACGGGCGGGCAAAGCTACGAAGGTTTAAATAACGCGGGACGTGCCCATACGGATCTGCTCGTGGTGCTTAACGATAACCAAATGTCCATTGGCGAAAACGTGGGGGCGATTTCGCGCCATTTAAACCGTATCCGTACAACTACGGCTTATTTAGGCGCGAAGCAAGGCGCGCATCGGTTGTTGGATAATCTGCCGCTTGTGGGCGCGTCGCTTTCGAAGGCGATCGAATCCACCCGCGACGCGATAAAATACCTCCTGATACAAGGGGTGCTGTTCGAGGAGTTGGGTTTCCGTTACTTCGGCCCGGTGGACGGCCATGACATAACGACACTCGTGGAGGTTCTGAAACGGGTGAAAAACATCCCCGGCCCCGTATTGCTGCATGTGTTAACCACAAAGGGTAAGGGATACCCCTGCGCCGAAAGCGCTCCCGCCAACTTCCACGGGGTGGAGGCGTTCCAAGTCTCCACGGGTAAACCCACAAACGGTACCAAAAAGCAAACTTATACGAACGTATTCGCCAAGCATTTGTGCAAACGAGCCGAGGAAAATAATAAAATCGTTGCCATTACGGCGGCTATGCCCGATGGTACGGGCCTTTCCGATTTCGCCGAACGTTTCCCCGACCGATTTTTCGACGTGGGTATCGCGGAAGCGCACGCCGTCACCTTCGCGGCGGGGTTGGCGATGGGGGGCTTGCGCCCGGTGGTCGCGGTCTATTCATCCTTTTTGCAACGCGCGTACGACCAAATCCTGCACGACGTGGCGATCCAAAACCTGCCCGTGACCTTCGCCATCGACCGCGCGGGTATCGTGGGTGAGGACGGGGAAACGCATCAGGGCTTGTATGATTTCGCGTATCTTTCCCATATACCCAATATGACTGTACTCGCGCCCGCCGACGCAAACGAATTGGAAGCCATGCTCGATTTCGCATGGGCGCATAACGGGCCCGTCGCCATCCGCTACCCGCGGGGGGAAGCGACGATACAAAACGGGGAGCGAAACCCGTCGCTTCCCCCCATTGTATATGGGTGTTCCCATACAATTGCGGAGGGTAGGGGAATAGCCCTCATCTCCGTGGGAACAATGATGGAAACGGCGTTGGCCGTACGCGATGCGTTAAAAGCCGAGGGGTATGACCCAAGCCTGTATAACGCCCGCTTTGTTAAGCCCGTCGATGCGGGGCTGGTAAATAAACTTAAGGCGTACGACCATGTTTACGTATTGCAGGACGCCGCCGCGAAAGGCGGTTACGGCGAAGCGTTACGCCTGCCGAATGTCCGCGACTTCGCCTTCCCCGATAAGTTCATCGAAGCGGGGACGCAAAGGGAACTGTTCGAACGTTATCGATTGGATGGAAAAAGCGTTGCCGCTTTCATCATAAATGAAGTCAAATCACACGAAAACAAAAAGGAGATCCAACAATGAAGCAAATCAAGAACCGCAAAGTACGTAACAAAGAAATCGAACGCCAAAGAAAGGTCCGCAACCGTTTGGTCGCGGTCATCGCCTTCCTGACGGTCGCGGTGGCCATCGCGGCGGTATCGTGGGTGGTGTGGGATACGCAATCCCGCGGTTGGATCCTGCGCTTTGAGGGCCAACGCATCCCCGTCAACGAAATGCGCGTATTTATGCAAAGCGATACGCCCGAAGCCAAGCAGGATGCCTTGGACATCCTGATCGAGAGCCTTACCCTCATCCAACGCGCCGAGCAGCACGGCGTGGGCCTGACCGAAGAGGAACGCGCGATGTGGGCATGGTTGGTGGAAATGCAATGGGGTGAGGATCACCTGATCCCGTCGGAGCGCTTGGGCGAGTTTATAGCGGCAACATCGGGCGAAATCTGGATGCGTTTGATGGACATCTACGTGCCCGAATTTATGGTTGCCATACATGAAGAGGAATTCGCCGCCGAACTGGAGGCGTATAAAGAGGCCAACTTCTATAATTATCTGAAAATGGAAGTCATGTATATATTGGCGGAAGAGGAAGAAAGCGCGGAGGATGCTCGCGAACGTTTCCTCGCGGGGGAAACCACCTTCGAGGGGATCGTACGCGAGTTTAACCCGTGGTACGAGGAGGACGAGGATGTCATGACGATGACCGTCCACGAATTTATCGAGGAAGCCGGGCTTAACGCGGCGCAAAGGGAAACCCTGTTGGCGATGCAACCCGGCGAAATATCCGAAATAATTCCTTGGGGCGAGGAGTTCGGCATGTCGTATCAAATATTGGTATACGTCGTAAGCCGTGAGGAACCCGACGGGGATGAGATCGCGTTGAGTTTCCGCAACGACCGAATCCTGCGCGAACGCCATGCCATGATGATGAGCTTGGTGCCGCAGTGGATCAGCCAAGCCAACATCACAAAGAACCAACGCGCATTTAACCTGATATGAACGTAGGGGTGTTCGTCAACCCGGAAAGGGACCCGAACGGGTCTTATATCCGTGAAGTAAGGGAATTCCTGTCCTCGCGGGGGCATGAAAGTCCCCCTTCCCCGTTTGACGGCATCCGTTTTATGGTGGTATTGGGCGGCGACGGCACGATGCTGCGCGCCGCCCGCCATACCGCCGGCAGGGAAATACCCCTGTTGGGGATTAACCTCGGGAATGTGGGTTATCTTACCGATGTGGGTAAAAATGACGGGCTAAGGGCCGTCGAAAAAATGCTGGAAGGCGAATACGTTTTGCAAAAACGGATGATGTTAAAAGCGGGTGACGACGGATACGCCCTTAACGATGTGGTGTTAAAAGGGGATAAGCTCACGCGTTTTAAGCTGTATGCGGACGGTAAGCCCCTATGTGATTTCCGCGCCGACGGTGTTATCGTGGCTACGCCTACGGGTTCGACGGCGTACAACCGTTCCGCGGGCGGGCCGATGCTTATGCCCGAAAGCGCCATGATCGCTGTCACGCCGATATGCCCCAACCCCGCCATCCAACCGATTGTATTGGACGGCGGCTGCGAAATAAGGATTGCCGCCGATGAAGGGGTTACGGTGATCCCGGACGGCGATAAAAACGCGTCGTTTTCCGCGACGGAAGCCGTAGCCGTTTGTCAAGCGCCTTTTTCCGCGATGATTGTTAAAACCAATTTATAAATAAGGGAGCGTCCCGTCGGTGATTACGTCGCTTTCGATCCAAAACGTGGCACTTATCGATCAGGTCCGCGCGGTTTTCGCGCCGGGCCTTAACGTGCTTACCGGGGAAACGGGCGCGGGCAAGTCCATTGTGGTGGATTCGATCAACTTCCTGCTGGGCGAACGGCCCGCACGGGATTTTATCCGTGCGGGGGCGGACTTCGCCGCCGTGGAGGGTATGGTTGAAATCGAGGACGCGGATATCATCGAGGCGCTGAACCGTTTGGGTATCGACGCTTCCGGCGGGCAGTTATTGCTGGAACGCGTGATGCAATCGGGGGGCAAGTCCGGTTGCCGCATCAACGGGCGTATTGTGGCGGTGGGGATGCTGAAGGAGGTTTCGAGCCTGTTGGTGGACGTGCACGGCCAACACGAACACCAATCACTATTGGACAGCGCAAAGCAAATGGCTCTTCTCGACCAATTTTGCGGGGAAGAAATGGCTGAAAAGAAAACCATACTGGCGGATTTTTTAAACCGCTACCGCGAAAACGGGCGCAAGCTCAAAGCCCTTGCGGGTGTGGGTAACCAACGCAACGAGCAGCTGGAATTTTGGCGCAGCCAAATACAGGAAATCGAAGCCGCGGCGCTAAAGGACGGCGAGGAGGAAACCTTGACCGCCCGACGTAACCGATTGGGCGGGTTGGAAACGTTGTCGGAAAATACCCGAAAAGCGTTATCCTATCTGTACGGCGGGGCGGAATCGCAATATTCCGCGCTCGACCAAGTGGGGCACGCCATGGGTTGCGTAGCGGAAATCACCAAGTACGACCCCGCAAAGGAAGCGTTGCTGGTTAACCTGAACGACGCGACGGCGTTATTGTCCGACATCGCCGCCGATCTGCGTAATTACATAGACGAGCTGGACACCGACCCGCAGGAATTGGAACGCATCGAATCGCGTTTGGACGTGATTTACCGTACAAAGAAGAAATTCGGCCCCACGCTTGAAAACGTTCGGAAGAAATACGAAACCTTAACCCAGCACGTATTCGCCATCGAAAACAGCGGCGCGGAGATTGCACGCTTAACCGCTGTCAAACGCACCTTAACGCAGGAGATTACGCGGGTGTGCAATGCCCTGTCCGCCAAACGTACGGCGCAGGCGACGCAGATATCGGCGGATATATGCGATGTCTTACGCGATTTAGGGATGCCCAACGCCCGTTTCGAAATTACCGTTATGCGCAAATCGGCATTCACCCCCGACGGTAACGATCAGGTGGACTTCATGATCTCGCCCAACCCGGGCGAAGCAATAAAACCCCTCAAGCGTATCGCTTCCGGCGGGGAAATGTCACGTATTATGCTGGCCATCAAAACGGTATTGGCTGACGCGGACCGCGTCCCCACGGTCATTTTCGACGAAGTGGACGCGGGCGTAAGCGGGCGCACCGCGCAACAAGTGGCGGAAAAGCTCGCAGCCATATCGCGCCGCAGGCAAATCCTGTGCATCACCCACCTTCCGCAAATCGCCGCCATGGCGGACACCCATTTCCATATCGAAAAAAACGCCCGGGAAACCGACGGCGAAACCCGCACCATCACTTCCGTACAAGCTCTCGACCCCGAAGGGATAACGCATGAGCTGGCACGCCTGACGGGCGGCGCGTTAATCACCGACGCCACGCTGAAAGCGGCAAGGGAAATGAAAGAGCAGGCGACGGGGTTAAAACAAACGAAATAAATGATCTACCGCTTCCGATTCCGCTTTCTCCGTACGGGTGCGGGTTTCCTTGCGCGCATGTGACCGATGAACAGCGCCGTAAGCGAAGCGATGACGAACGCGACCGATACGACTTGGCTGGCGGCTAAGCCTGTCCCGAAGAAGGGGAGCTGGTCGGTGCGCAGCCCCTCGATGAAAAAACGCGCGATGCCGTAACCGAGGAAATAGAGGTACAGGATTTCCCCGTCGAATTTCTTTCGCGGGCGATAAATGAGCAAAAGGATCATCCACACGAGGTTAAATGCCGCTTCGTAGAAGAATGTGGGATGGACTTGGATATACGTCGCGCCGTTGGCGACCACGGATTGCTGCATAAGCTCCGGTGTGGTGTATGCCGCGCGGTCCACGCGGATACGCATGGCGAACAGGTTATCGGTGTAACCGCCGAAGGCTTCGGCGTTAAAGAAGTTGCCGAAGCGGCCGATGGTCTGCCCCAACAGCATGGAGGGTGCGCCTACATCGGCCAATAAACCGAAGGGTATGCGTCTGCGCCACGAAACGTATACCCCCGCGAGGGCCGCGCCGATAATACCGCCGTAAATGGCCAAGCCGCCGCCGCGCAAGTCGAAGGCGATCTCGTACCACGGGCGGCCGCGGAAAATTTCCCAATTAAAGATTACATAATACGTACGCAAGCCTATGAAAGCGAATACCAATCCCACCAGCAGCAGTTCAAAGTAGTGGTCGGTGTTTTGCCCGATTTTGCCCGCCCACCAAATGCCGAGCCACGCGGCGGCGATGATGCCGGTGACGATGATTACGGCGTACCAATAGATATCAAAGCCGCCGATGCTCAGAAAATATTGCGGCACGCGTTCGAAATAAAAACCAAGGTTGGGGAACCATATTTCGGGGGTTACATGATCGGGGGGCATGGATGCATCTCCTTTTTTTTACGGTTCTTTTTCGCATATTATCACGATTGTGGTATAATTTCCATTAATTGCAATCGAGGTTGAAAGAAGGAATCCCCTATATGCGGAAATGCGTCTTATCGATTATATTCGTTTGCGTCGCGTTGGCGGCGGCGGCTTGCGGGCGGGGCGAAGAAGAGTATCCGCCGATTATCGAAATGCCCTGGCGGCAAGCGCCTCCGCCTTTACCGCGGGAAACCGACCGGCCGACCGTACCCATCCCCGGCTTTATCGCCGCCGACCGCGAGGAAGTGACGGTTGATTTTTGGTACGTTTCAAGCGGCAACACACAATCGGACGCGCTGCGCGAAACGTTGGTGTCCTTCCATGATTCCCAACCCTATGTCCGCGTAAACGAAGTGGCCTACGGGAGTTATGCCTTATTGGCTGCACAAATCATGCTCAGCGACTTCGCCGGGACGTTACCCCATGTGGCCGTCGCTTCACCCCCCGACGTAACGCGTTATCGGGCGGAACGTATGCTGTTGCCGCTCAGTTCTTTTATGTATGACCCCGTCGTGGGTATGCAAACGGGGGAAATCGAGGATATCCTCCCCGCGTTGCGTCCCGTCGGTATATATGACGGTTTATGGTACAGCATACCGTTTACGGCAAGCGTACGCCTTTTATTTTACAACCGTGACCTAATAACGTCGCACGGTTTTATCCGCGCGCCGGAAACGTGGGCGGACATGGAGCAAGCCGCACGCGCGTTGACGGATGAAAGCGGACGCCGCGGCATCGGTTTCGGTAACGATATCGATACGGAATGGTTGACGCTGTTTATCCGCTTGGGCGGGACGTTTTTTAATGAAACGGATACCCGCGCCGCGTTCGCTTCGTTTGAGGGTATCCGTTCCATGCAAAACCTTGCGGTCATGGCGAACGGCCCCTATGCCCGCGTTATCGGGGACGGGGAAAATATAAACACCACCTTTGCCCGCGGTGAAATCGCGATGTTTTTCGGTTGGTCGGCCGACATCCCCCATGTGGCGAACGCCGTGGGTGACGCCTTTGATTGGCGCACCGCTCCCGTACCCGCGTCACAGGACTCCCGCGCGGCGGAGCTGACGGGTTACGGGTTGGTTATGTTTGAAAATATCAGCCACGGCGTTGACGAACGCGTGGGTGCGTGGGAATTTATCCGCTTTACCTTGGGAGCGGATGTCGCCGCACTTTGGGCTATCGCCAACCATTCCGTACCCGTTACGCAAGCCGCCTTGGAATCGCTTGCGTACAGCCGCTTCTTTAATTTGAACCCCCCTGCGCGGGGGATTTTTGCGTCGGCGGACAGCGGGTTTTTCCGTACGCGGCATATATCGGATGACGGCATCCGCGGCATCCTGTCGGATTCGGTCAATTCGATTATCAACGGCGGCGTCTCCGCCGAAGTGGGGTTAACCCAAGCGGAAGAAAAAATCAATTTAATGCTCGAAGGAAGGTAGTTGTTTGGATTACAGAACAAATATTCTTGCCAATAAACGGTCCATGCAGTATAGTATGTTCGATTTGAAAGGGGCATACGCACATGGACAGGAACGTTATCACCATCAAGGGTGCACGCAGCCACAACCTTAAGAATATCGATTTAACCATACCCCGCGACCAAATGGTCGTGTTCACCGGCCTCAGCGGCTCGGGCAAGACATCACTCGCGTTTGACACGATCTATGCCGAAGGGCAGCGGCGGTATGTGGAATCCCTTTCCGCATACGCGCGCCAATTCCTCGGGCAAATGGAAAAACCCGAAGTGGACGTGATCGAAGGACTTTCGCCCGCCATTTCAATAGACCAAAAGACCACAAGCCAAAACCCCCGCTCCACGGTGGGCACGGTGACGGAGATATACGACTATCTCCGCCTGTTGTTCGCCCGGGTGGGGGTTCCGCATTGCCCGGAATGCGGAAAAGTGGTGGAAAAACAAACCGTGGACCAAATCGTGGACCGTGTGGGAGCGCTGGCGGAGGGGACACGCTTGCAAGTCCTCGCCCCCGTGGTGCGCGAGCGTAAGGGCGAGCATACAAAGCTGTTGGAAGACGCGCGGCGCAACGGATACGTACGCGCCCGTATCGACGGTGAGGTATATGACCTCGGCGAAACGCCGGACTTGGAAAAAAACAAGAAGCACACGATCGAAATCGTAGTGGACAGGCTGGTGGTACGCGCCGGGATACAACAGCGTTTAAGCGAATCGATAGAAGCGGCGATGCTGCTCTCCGGCGGGTTGGTGGTGATGGCGGTAACAAGCGAATCGGCAATCCCATCCCCGTCGGCAAGCGACCTTATCTTCAGCGCCAACTTCGCTTGTACCGACTGCGGTATATCCCTGACCGAAATCGAACCCCGCGCTTTTTCGTTCAACAATCCCGCGGGAGCCTGTCCCGATTGTTCGGGCTTGGGTATGAAGCTCATATTCGACCCCGAGTTGCTCGTTCCCAACCCGCAGTTATCTTTATCGCAAGGTGCGATCGTCGCTCCGGGCTGGAACGCGATCAAAGCGGAGAACTCAAGCTCCCGCGCCATTTTCGCGGCCCTCGCGGATGCGTTTAAGTTCGACCTTGCCACCCCTTACGGCGAACTTTCCGCGGAAATACAGGATGTTATCATGAACGGAGCCCCCGATGCGTTTCGGATAACCTATACGGGTCAGGACGGCCAAGCGCGATCGTACCCATACACCCACGAAGGGATCATTAATAACCAATGGCGTCGTTACCGCGAGACGGGCTCAAATTATATGCGGATGGAGTATGAAGCCCTGATGACGCAAATCAAATGCCCGACGTGTAAGGGGTACAGGCTTAAGCGGGAAGTACTGGCTGTTACCATCGGCGAAACGAATATATCGAACGTGACGGAAATGACCATCGCCGACGTACGCGCGTTTTTCCAAGAAATGCGGCTCAATGAAACCCAACTCATCATCGCCGGGCCGATCCTTAAGGAAATCCATGCCCGTACGGGGTTCCTGATGGACGTGGGGTTGGATTACCTTACGTTGGCGCGGGCAGCGGGGTCGCTTTCGGGCGGGGAGGCGCAACGGATACGGCTGGCAACACAAATCGGCTCGGGTTTGGTAGGCGTGGTATATATCCTGGACGAGCCTTCGATCGGGCTCCACCAACGCGACAACGCCCGTTTGTTAAAAACCCTTCGGCACCTGACGGATATCGGCAATACGCTCATCGTCGTCGAGCACGACGCGGACACCATGTATGCGGCGGATTATATCGTGGATATCGGTCCGAACGCGGGCGTACACGGCGGGGAAATCGTCTACGCCGGCAACGTAAAGGGATTGTTAAAATGTAAGGAAAGCCTTACGGGGCAATACCTGAGCGGTAAGAAACGCATCGAAACACCCGCGACGCGCCGTTTGGTTACGGGTAACGCCCTGCGTATAACGGGCGCGGCGGAAAATAATTTGAAGCATATAGACGTAACCATCCCCATCGGCGTGTTCACCTGCGTGACGGGGGTCAGCGGGTCGGGTAAAAGCTCGTTGATCAACGAAATCCTGTACAAACGCCTCGCCCGTGACCTTAACCGTGCGCGTATCAAACCCGGCAAGCACACCGATATATCCGGTTTGGAATGGCTGGATAAGATCATATCGATTGACCAAAGCCCCATCGGGCGTACGCCCCGTTCCAACCCCGCCACTTATACCGGGTTGTTTGATTTGGTGCGCGACGTCTTCGCCCAAACCCCGGAAGCCAAGATACGCGGATACCAAAAAGGCCGCTTCAGCTTTAACGTGAAGGGCGGCCGTTGTGAAGCGTGTTCGGGCGACGGTATCATTAAAATTGAAATGCACTTCCTGCCCGATGTATACGTACCTTGTGAGGTTTGCCGCGGCAAACGTTACAACCGGGAAACGTTGGAAGTCAAATATAAGGGGAAAAATATTTCCGAGGTATTGGACCTGACCGTCGAAACCGCGCTCGAATTCTTCGACAGCCTTCCGCGTCTGCGGGAAAAGTTGCAAACGTTATTCGACGTGGGGCTTTCCTATGTGCGGCTCGGCCAGTCATCCACCACGTTATCCGGCGGCGAAGCCCAACGCGTAAAGCTCGCGACCGAACTTTCGCGCCGCGCCACGGGCAAGACCCTCTACGTATTGGACGAACCCACCACCGGTTTACATGCCGCAGATGTGCATAAGCTCATCGCCATCCTCCAGCAACTGACGGATTGGGGGAATACGGTCGTCGTCATTGAGCACAATCTGGACGTAATCAAAACGGCCGACTACATCGTCGACCTCGGTCCCGAAGGCGGCGGCGCAGGCGGCCAAATCGTGATTTGCGGTACACCCGAGGACGTGGCGGCGTGTGAAGGGTCGTTTACGGGGATGTTCCTCAAACCGATGCTGGGGTAAATATCTAAAGCGCTTCGCGTGTAAGGCGCGTTATTTCGTCGAATTTGCCGTCCGCGATCAGGTCTTCCTTTACCATCCAGCTCCCCCCGCAGGCGAAGACGCATTTGAGTGAAAGGTACTCCTGCAGGTTGGCTTTATTGATCCCGCCTGTGGGTATGAATCGGACCGCTTTGTACGGCGCGGAAAGGGCGCGGAGCATGTTGACGCCCCCCGCGGCTTCCGCCGGGAAGAATTTGAGGTGCGTTAATCCGAGCGCGAGCCCCTGCTCGATTTCGGACGGGGTCATGACGCCGGGAAGTACGGGTACGCCGATTTTTTGGCAATGGCGCACCACATCGGGGTTGAGGCCGGGAGCCACGATATATTTAGCCCCGGCGGCTACAGCCGCGTCGACTTGGGCGGGGGTCAACACCGTACCCGCACCTAAGGCCAAATCGGGGAAGGCGGCCGCCATATTTTTGATTCCTTCAGCCGCGGCGTCGGTACGGAAGGTGACCTCAGCGCATGGCAAACCACCGTCGATCAAGGCTTGTGCCAACGGTACGGCTTTGGACGCGTCATGTAAGGTGATGACGGGAACGATTTTGATTCGGGCGAGCTTTTCAAAGAATTCATTCATGGTGACAGTCTCCTTTAGTTTATAATAAATTTTATTTCATTGCCGCCGCAGCACGCGAGGTATTCCCCTTGGGTGCCGGTGACGGATACATAGCCGTTTTCGTCGGTGGTCATCCGTTGTTCGGGTGTCCGCCATTTTTTATTGATTAAATCAAACAGGACATGATAAGCGGGTTTGGGATCGCTTGCGGCATTTAATAAGCCCGAAGGCGCGTTGAGCCATAATCCGTCCATAAATGACCAGTACGTGACAGCCTCCACCAGCGGGTGCGCGTAGAGCGTTTCGTAAAACCACTTGATTTCATTCGCTTGGCGTTCCTCCCCCTCCGGGGTGGTAGGCCATGTACTTACCTTGTGGTCGTTTAGGTCCACGATTTCCTTGGGCATGATTTCACCCGAAACGAGGGAAATCTCCGTAAAATGCAAGGGGAGCTTAAACCGTGAAAAACGTTCCAGCACTTCATGCAGTTTTTCCTTCGGCCAACAGCCTTGGTGCATGTGCGATTGCAAACCGATGGCGTCGATCATAACGCCCGCTTCCAACAGACCTTCCACGAGGATGTCATAGGACTCGGACATGTCGAAATCGTTGATTAATAACGTCGCGTTCGGGTTTGCTTTACGCGCGGCCGTAAATAAACCCCTTATCAATTTGAAGCGCCCGCGTTCATTGCATATACGGGTGACGCCGTTGTCATATTTGTCGAATATAGGCATGATCACCGCTTCGTTGATAACGTCCCACGCGTCGATCAACCCGCTGTAGGCGGTAACGTCCCGTGTTACGCGCTTTATTTGCGTGTCGTAGATTTCCTCGTTGGTCAGATCCATCAGCCAGTCCGCGCATACGGTATGCCAGCATAACGGATGCCCCTTAAGCAGGAAACCGCGGTCGGCCAGCCATTTGGAGGCTTTATGCATCCGCGTGAAATCGGGCTTGCCGCGTTCCTGCTCGTACCTGCCCCAATAGAACGGAAGGGTGACCTGATTAAAGATTTCCGCCATATGACCGAAGCGTTTTTCCGCGGCGGCGGCGGTATCGGGTTTCATTTCCCCGTTGACGTAGGGTAAAACCGAAAACTCCGCGCAACCGAAGAGGAATTTGTGCTTTGTTTGCCTTACGGTGATGTTTGTATTGGGATGGTCGGGAAGGTGCAGAACGGTTGTCGCTTGACGATGGGCCATGGATCGCCCTCCTTTCATTTGCGCAATTTTACCATGAATTATATAATGCATCCAACAAAAATCACAAATAAGCAGGAGGCCAAACCATGTCCTACGGTTATTTCGACGATTTTAACCGCGAGTATGTCATTACCCGACCCGACACACCCTACCCGTGGATCAATTATTTGGGATGCGAGGATTTTTACGGGCTCTTTTCCAATACATCCGGGGGGTATTGCTTCTATCGGGACGCACGTATGCTGCGCTTGACCCGCTACCGTTATAACAACGCCCCTGCCGACGCGGGCGGGCGATATTTCTACTTAAATGACGGGGGCGATTTATGGACGCCTACGTGGATGCCCATGCAAGTGAAGATGGACCGCTACGAATGCCGCCATGGGTTGGGGTATTCGAAGATTTCGTCGGCGAGGAACGGGCTCGCGTTTTCGCAGCTCTCCTTCGTCCCGATGGGCGACACCTGCGAAATCCATAAAGTAACGCTGAAAAACGAATCCGACGGAACGAAAAACATAAACATGTTCTCCTTCGTCGAGTTCTGTCTGTGGAACGCCCACGACGACATGACCAACTTCCAGCGGAATTTTTCCATCGGCGAAGTCGAGATCCACGGCTCGCGTATCTATCACAAGACCGAATACCGCGAACGGCGCAACCATTACGCCGTGTGGGCGGTTAACGCACCGATCGCGGGCTTCGATACCGACCGTGAAACCTTCTTGGGCTTGTACAACGGCTTCGGTTCCCCGCACATATTGCCGTCAACGGGACAATCGAAGAATTCCGTAGCGCACGGTTGGGCGCCCATCGGCTCGCACCATCTAAAAGCCGAACTCGCGCCGGGCGAAAGCAAGGAATTCGTATTCGTATTGGGCTACTGCGAAAACCCCGAGGACGATAAATGGGAGACCCAACACGTAGTCAATAAAACCCCCGCCGATACGTTGCTGGCCAAATACGACACATCGGAAAAAGTGGATGCGGCACTCGAAGCGTTGTGCGATTATTGGACCAACCTCCTCGGCAAGTTTACCGTGGAAGCGGAAGACAAGAAAATGGCGCGTATGGCGGGCGTGTGGAACCAATACCAATGCATGGTCACCTTTAATATGTCGCGTTCGGCTTCGTACTTCGAGTCGGGCATCGGGCGGGGGATGGGCTTCCGCGATTCCAACCAGGATTTGCTGGGTTTCGTACACCTCGTACCGGAACGCGCGCGTGCGCGTATCCTCGACATCGCGGCGACGCAATTCCCCGACGGCAGCGCGTATCATCAATACCAGCCGCTCACAAAACGCGGCAACAACGAAATCGGTTCGGGCTTCAACGATGACCCGCTGTGGCTGATCCTTGGCGTAGCCGCTTATGTAAAGGAAACGGGCGACTACGGTATCCTTGATGAAATCGTCCCGTTCGACAACGACGAAACACTTGCGGACACGTTGTTCGTCCACTTGCAAAAGTCTTTTAACCATCCGCTGGAAAACAAGGGTCCCAACGGCTTGCCGCTCATCGGCCGCGCCGATTGGAACGATTGTCTTAACCTTAACTGCTTCTCCAAGACGCCGGGCGAATCCTTCCAAACGACGGCAAATTACGAATCGGGCGTAGCGGAATCGGTGCTTATCGCGGCGATATTCGCCTTCGCGGGGCCGGAATACGCCGAACTGTGCCGTCGCACGGGCCGTACGGAAGAAGCCGAGCGGGCCGACAAAGCCGTAGCCGATATGATCGAAACCGTCGGCAAACACGGTTGGGACGGCGAATGGTTTATCCGTGCGTACGACGCCTACGGCAAGAAGATCGGCTCAAACGAATGCGAACACGGCAAGATATTCATCGAATCCAACGGCTTCGCGGTGATGGCGGGTATCGGTCTGGGGGACGGACGTGCCTTAAAAGCGATGCAATCCGTGGAAAAACACCTCGACACCCCCTACGGCATCGTCCTCCAGCAGCCCGCGTACAAGGAATATCACCTCGAGTTGGGCGAGATTTCCTCCTATCCGCCGGGTTATAAGGAAAACGCGGGTATCTTCTGCCACAACAACCCGTGGGTGACGATCGCCGAAACCCTGTTGGGACGCGGCACGCGCGCGTTTGATACGTACAAAAAAATCTGCCCCGCCTACCGCGAGGATGACAGCCAACTGCGCCGTATGGAGCCGTACGTCTATTGCCAAATGATCGCGGGTAAAGACGCGGTACGCCACGGCGAAGGTAAGAACTCCTGGCTCACGGGCACGGCGGCGTGGACGTATGTGTCGATCACACAGTATATACTGGGTATCCGCCCCGAACATGACGGCTTGCGTGTAGACCCGTGCATACCCGCCGATATGAAGGGTTTCAACGTGTCGCGGGTGTTCCGCGGAGCGCGGTACAACATCACCGTGGAAAACCCAAGCGGCGTGGAAAAAGGCGTAAAGGAAATCATCTTAAACGGTAAACCGCTGGAAGGGACGCTGCTTCCGATATTCCAAAACGGAACGACGAATGAAATAACCGTAATGATGGGCTAGAATCGAACGTAGAACGTATAAAATATTATAAGGAGTAATTGGCATAATAATATGAATACGTTGTAGGGGAGAAATCAATGCGCAAGATCATGTTTCTGCCGGCGGTGTTGTTCGCATCGCTGTTTGCCGTAAACGTTTATGCAAACGATATCCAACCGGGCAGGTGGTACACCGCCGCCGCCGAATACGCCATAGAAAACGGTATTCTGCGAACGGACGCAAACGGCGACTTTAACCCGACGCGAAGCGTTACCCGTGCCGAGTTCCTGTATGCCTTATGGGCAATAGACGGCCGACCTGTATCTTATGGGGCGACGCGCTTTAACGATGTGACGGCCGACGCCGTATATTACACGGCCGTACGGTGGGCTTCGGCGAACGGTATCGCGTATGGCGTCGGCAATAACGATTTCGCACCCGACAGGGCCATTACCCGTGAGGAAATGGCCGTCTTATTTTATCGATATACGTTATTCGCGGGTATCCGCTTAGCAGAATCGGGTGTACAGCTTGCGCACTTTAACGACGCGCAAAGCGTATCCCCGCGCGCGCGGGAGGCCATGCAATTCGCCGTGGCTACGCGGTTGCTGATCGGTGACGGGGGTATGATAACCCCGCGTAATACGGCGACCCGCGCCGAAGCGGCGGTCATTTTATACAGGTTCGTATTGCAAATGCCGTCGGAGCCGACAAAACCGGCGGAACCGCTCCGTTCGTTGACCTTCGGCGCATTGACCCCATTTTCCGGTACGGGGATCATCGGCCATACGGACGGCCCCGCATACGAGGCGCGCTTCGCCGTCCCGTCAGGTTTGGCCGTGGACAACGACGGCAACCTCATCGTGTTCGACACCTTTAACGCAAGCATACGTAAAATCATAAACGGCAAGGCGGAAACGTTTATCGCGGGTTCGGGCCTGCGCGATGAGTTCGGTTTCATCGCGCCGTTCCATGCGGACGGTGAAATCGGGAGCGCCTTTTTCGGGCGCCCGACGGCGGGTGTTTTAACCCCCGACGGTCTTTTTGTCACGGACAGCCACGGCAATACGGTACGGAGGATAAACGGCGACAACGTCTCCACCGTTTCAACGGAATTTAACCATCCGACGGGTATTGCGGCGGACGCGCAGGGTAATCTGTACGTTACCGATACGCTCAGCCATACCGTAAAGAAGATAAGCCCCGACGGTACCGTGCATACATTCGCGGGTATACACGGCCAATACGGCCACCGCGACGGCGCACTGTATCAAGCGTTATTCCTTGAACCGACAGGAATCGCGGTGGCACCCAACGGCGACATTTATATAGCCGACACGGGTAACCATGTAATACGGAGGATTTCCGGCAACCAAGTCACTACAATCGCGGGAGTCGTCACCGAAATCGAACCCGACGGGTTTTACGGGCAGGGCGGCTTCGCCGACGGACCCGCAAACGCCGCGTTATTTAATTTCCCGCACGGTATCGTTTATGCCGACGGCGTGCTGTTCATCGCCGACACGGGTAACCACGCCGTTCGTGTATTGGCGGACGGTATCGTCCGAACAGCCGCGGGCGACGGCGAACCCGACGTAATGAACCGACCGTTGGACGTCGCGTACCATAACGGCATACTGTATATCGCGGATTCGCTTAACCATAGGATCGTAATGATGGAAGTCATTAGGGGGCAGCAATGAAAAAATTCGTAACCATCGCCATAGCGGCGATCATCGCGTCGTTTTTGTTTACGCTTACCATAAACGCCACCGTTTCGCGCACCATCGTAGTGGAAAGCGTGGAGGGTACGGTCAACATGACCCGCGGAACGCCCAGGACCTTCAGCGCGGCGGTGGGTACGCGCTTGGCCGTGGGGAATACGATATCGACGGGTGTGGATTCCCGCGTCGTATTGTTGTTGGAGGACGGCTCCACGGTGAATGTGGATGCGTCCACCACCATCAACATCAGCCGTGCGGGAAACAACCTTGAGATTACGGTCGTAACCGGTTCCGTCAGCGTCAACGCCGCACCCCAAGCGACGGGGCGCGGGGCCCAAGTACGTGCGGGCAATTCCGTCATGGGCGTGCGCGGCACACTCTTTACGATCGTGTTTGTCAACGGCGAATTGCAAGTCAACCTATTGGAAGGCCGATTGGAATGCTCGACCCCTTCGGGCGATTATACGTTGGAAGCGGGAAATACGTTGACCGTATCCGCTCTGGCGGCTGCAGACGACGAACCCGAAATCACCCCGCTGCAAATCGAATTGCTTGACCTCTTTACGCTGAGGGTTATCTCGGAAAATATCGAGATGCTGATTGATAACGACATCGTTTCACGCGAGGACATCGAAACCATCGACAGGCTTATAACGGAACTCGAAATCGTCGCCGCCGCCGCCGAAAATGAACGTTTGGAAGCCATTACGGATTTTGAAAACACCCTCGACGGAGACGAAAACGATGGCGACGACGATGATGACGAAGAAGAAAGCGATGAAAACGAAACGGACAACGATACAAACACGGACAACGATACAAACACGGACACCGGAACCGGCAACGGGACGGGCGGCGGCGTTGTTATTGTAAACGCCGAAGCACCCGTCATTACGGCACACCCGCAAAACATCGAAGCGTTAGTAGGGGACGCGGTAACGTTAACCGTAGCCGCGACCTCCGCGGACAATGGAACGATAACCTTCCAATGGCAAAGAGCGGCGGGTGGGGCGTTCACCGATATCGCGGGTGCGATAAACGCGTCGTACAACCCGGACACAGCCGACGCGGGTGTCAACCGATACCGAGTGGCCGTAACGAATACAAACGCCGCCGTAAACGGAACACAAACAGCCATAACAACCAGCGACATCGTAACGGTAACGGTAGTCCCGTTGGTTAACGCCGCAACGCCTGACATCACGGCACAGCCGCAAAGCGTCGAAGCGTGGGTTGGCGATACGGTAACGATAACCGTTGCGGCAACTTCACCGGATCCGGATAACGACATATTATCCTACCAATGGCAACGCGCCCCCGGAGTAACGGGTGGGGATTTTGAAAATATTTCGGGGGCGACAAACGCGACATACACCCCGAGTACAACTGAAGCAGGCATTAACCGCTACCGCGT
>Ga0123353_10000216_pt1 | contig 72899 bp, 79 predicted proteins | sample TergutLab28metaG_3_FD_92763 | JGI IMG/M metagenome (GOLD analysis project Ga0123353, IMG submission 92763) | Labiotermes labralis P3 segment gut microbial communities from Petit-Saut dam, French Guiana - Lab288 P3 | ecosystem: Host-associated > Arthropoda: Insects > Digestive system > Gut ... | reverse complement strand
TGCCCGATAATTTGCTCTGTTTTTGTGGCTTCAGCGATATTATCTTGAAATCCATTGCGTCGCATAAGATTCGCCCCCATTCGGTTGCGCCGAACGGAGACTTTGTCTGCAGTCTGAAACCGCGCCACACGGCGCGGTTTTTTTATGTGAATGGTATGGTATTATGTAGGGGGCGGCTTCAATACTACCCCGTGTTTTGTAGGGGCGATTATCAATCGCCCGCGGGCGGCTAATAGCCGCCCCTACTGGTATAACGGAACATCGAGGGCGCCGTACTCTACATTATTCAATATACAAATCTGATTCGGTTAAAACAATTTCTCCGTTGAGTGATTCGTATCCCGATATTTCTTTCTTAATTAGATACTCAATCATATTCGTCATAGACCTTGATTCCGCATCCGCAATTTTCTTTATTTTTGCATGCACCTTTATGTCCAGCCTTAAAGTGAATTGAGTTTTGATAACAGCCATAATGACACCTCTTTTTTGTTTAATGGTATCATTGTTATTTCATGCAGTATGGATTCTGGTTGACACCACATTGTCTACATGATATAGTTTATCAGAGGTGATAAATGTGGCTAATTTTGAAGCTAGTTTACTGGAAAGTATGGATGATCCCTTAGAGAGAAGCAGGTATAGAAAGATGCAAAAGGAGATTGAAACCGATCCGCATATCCAATGGGGTAAAAATATCAATGTTCTGATTATATCCGACCGCTGCGGAGGACGAGCTTTCGGCTTATATAACTTCCTAATGGCTCGCACCGATCTTTCGGTTCGCATACGTGACAATGCCCCGATAATTAGAGAGGCCGTACAATACTGCACACCTGATATTGTTATTTTTGTCGGATATCAAAAGAACAGAGAAAACTACAGGATACTTAAAGATAGGGAGCATAACCCATTTTTAGCAGTAATGTACGCCAGCGTAGATTTTATTATTAGAGATGAATGTGAAAGATATGACATTCAGCATATGTATCACTGCATGGATCCGACAGCAGATTTTATAAGGTTTCTTAAAAACCACTATCTGATGTAATGCTCCAATCCCCCTACATACGGGGGGCTTGTGGGCAGGACACATAACCGAAGCGCTGGGGGTTATAGTCTTGCATTCGCTTGTCGAATATGGTAAAATCATGTTAAGACAGGAGGAGTATTGTATGATAGTTGCTTTTGAGAACTTTGCGGAGATTTATCAATATCCTGTTTTGGGGTTTCAAGGCACCCGCATCACCTGGGCAAATGCTTGTGCGAGAATGATTCTGAGTCAGAGGTTAAATAATCTTAACGAACTTTTTGACATTGAGGATGCGCAGGAGCTGCTGGAAGCGTTCGATAACGGAAGCGATTGGCGCGGGAGAGCCGTTATTGGAGATGCGGAGACGACGGCAGATTTGGTCATCTATAGCGGCAAGGGATATATAACGATAAGACCCGATGAGTACAAAAAGGGCAATCTGATGGATCAAATGCTATCGGACATGGGACAATTGATGAAAGACCCACTTAATAACCTGTATAACGCGATAGAGGATCTCAATAACCCACAGAAGAGAGATAATGCGGTCGCTGTGATCAGGCATAGCTTTTACAACCTTGTGCGCTTGAGTGAGAATCAAATTGCGATATCCGCGGTTCCTGAACATGTACGTTTAACGCCGGTTCCCATTGTCGGATTTTTGCAGAACGCAATCGCATCGGTCAATGAGACGCTTGGGGATAAGGATATTGCTGTGGAGCTTGCAGGAGAGCTGACCGAGTGTTTATGCAATATTCACCCGCAAAAGCTTACACATTTATTGATGTTGTTGATTTCAAATGCCGTTCGTGGCGGAAGAGTTACCCTTACGGTGAACATGCGCTTTGATGATAATGCTTGCTATATCAGCATACCATTGTCAAGCGGCACAATATCTCTTTATGACTCATCATCATACCTGACTGCGGCGGGAACGCCGGAGTCGCTGGATTCGCTTGAGAATTTGACGCTTGCCAAGATCATCAATAACTTTAACGAAACGCATAAAAGCCGAGTGTTCACCTCGACTGCGAAGGACGGGAGCAACACGGTCGTTATAGCAATCGAGACGGTGAGCAGTGGTGTAGTTAGTGAACCTCAGCCAATGCCGTCCGGTCTACGCCCTGATCTGATATTCTTATCTGATATTTTGGATAAGGAATCATATATATAGGGGGAGCAGGAATAGTTCCACCCCCGTGCCCCAGGGTTTGTACTCCCGCTATATAGTGTTATATTCGATTGGCTTTGTTAAAAACGTGTCGGGATGAATCCGCAACAGTCTTTCTGTAGACTTTTCTGCAGCTTTTCGATTGTCAAATATGCCGACGATTGCCGTACCAGTACCAGTCATGCACGAGCCGATAGCGCCGCTGTCTAGGAATTCCCCGCGTATCAAGGGTATTTCGGGTACTTTGTCTGCAACGATATCTTCCAGCACATTATACATACGGCGCCCAACGTCGGACAGCTTGCTAAGACCAAGCGCCTTTATCATCCCGCTGTTATCGGGGTGATATTTTATTTTTCCCGCGTTAATCCAGCCGAATACAGTCTGTGTCGACATCGGCGCCTTAGGCTTGCAGACGACGACATAGCAGTCCGGCAAGGGAGGAAGCGGGGTAAGTATCTCGCCGCGCCCTTCCATCAACTGTGTGCCGCCGCTGATACAGAATGGTACGTCCGAGCCGAGAGACAACGCCATTTCGCAGAGCTCATTAATATTGAGATTTGCATTAAGTAACACGTTAAGACCGCGCAGTACGGCGGCGGCGTTAGAGCTACCGCCGCCCAATCCGGCACATACGGGTATAGATTTATTAATAAATATACGGACGCCGACCTGCCAAAGCCCGGTTTTTTCGAAGAACAGCCGAGCCGCCGCTACAGCAAGATTGCGCCCGTCGGTCGGAATATAGTTAAAGTTACATTTTGCGGATATGGTCTTATCATTTGACAATTCAAGCGTTATCTCGTCGCAGAGACTAATAGTCTGAGTAACCATGCGCAAGTCGTGATATCCGTCATCGCGCTTTTTAAGCACATCGAGCGAGAGGTTGACTTTAGCGTGGGCTAAGATTTTCATCGATTTAGTCATTGATTAATCTCCCATCGCGCCTTCTCGCATTGCTTCTTCCATCGGTACAGCCAGTCTAGCTGTCTGTCCAAAAACGCGCTGTCCACACAGTCAAGGCCGAAATTATCTATAACCATCGCCTGTAAAGCAAAGTGATACAAGGCAATTAAGTCATAAAACGCATTTATCTCCGCTTGGCTAAAAGAGCTGGGGACGATTTAATAATTCGTGCATCTTACCTCGAAATACGCTTTCGGGTGTGCGCACACAGGGCACTTCTCCAGCGCCTCGGCGCCTGTGTGGATATGACCGCAATTCTTACATTCCCAAGCGACAGGTTCTGATCTTTTAAAAACAGTCCCGCTGTCAAGGTTTTCCAAGAGCTTGCGATAGCGTTCCTCGTGGTATTTTTCAATAGCGGCGACCTTTTCAAAAAGGAACGCAATATTGTCAAACCCTTCTGCACGCGCTATTTCGGCAAACTCTTTGTACATCTCTGTCCACTCGAAGTTTTCACCCTCGGCAGCGGCGGTAAGATTGGCCTTTGTATCGGGTATGCTTCCATCGTGCAGCAGCTTGAACCAAATCTTGGCGTGTTCTTTTTCGTTGTCAGCCGTCTCTAAGAAAAACCGCGCAATTTGCTCGTAACCCTGTTTTTTCGCCTGCCCTGCGAAATATGTATACTTGTTTCGCGCCTGAGATTCTCCGGCAAATGCCGCGAGCAGGTTTTGCTCGGTCTTTGTACCCTTTAATTGCATAATAAAACTCTCCTTTTTATGGTAAGTGTTATGACAATTATATAGCATGTGAGTGCTTTTTGCAAGAGGAAACATATAAAAATATCTCGCGCTTCAAGTTGACATCCCTATAGTCTTATGGTATCCTATACAAAATACGTTGCGAGGAGGAGAGAGATGGGACTGCAAAACCGCAACCTGATCAGCACCTTGGACTTTTCCATTGACGAGCAGGACGAAATCTTAACTTTGGCGGAAAAAATGATGTCGGCGCCAAAGGAATACGGGCATTTGCTGGGGGGTCGGATAATGGCGTCCCTATTTTTTGAGCCAAGTACCCGTACAAGGCTTAGTTTTGAATCTGCTATACTGCGTTTGGGCGGTCAGGTGATAGGCTTTTCGGAAGCAGGGTCATCCTCGGCAGTCAAAGGCGAGAGCCTTAGCGATACTATCCGCATGGTAACCCAATACGCCGACATCATAGTTATGCGGCACCCGAAAGAGGGTGCAGCGAATATTGCTGCCACAGTCTCGGGGGTTCCCGTTATCAATGCCGGCGACGGGGGGCACGAACACCCGACACAGACGCTGACCGACCTGTTGACCATACGCTCACTTAAAAAACATACGGACAACCTTGTAGTCGGCTGTTGCGGAGATCTAAAGTTCGGGCGCACAGTCCATTCGCTTGTGAAAAACATTAGTCGCTATAATGGCGTTTCGTTTGTCTTTGCATCACCCGACGAGTTGCGGATACCACAGTTTTTGCGCACGTTTTTAGACAGCAGCGGCGTTAAATACATCGAAACGGACAGAATGGACGAGAATATAGCCGAGATGGACGTGCTGTATATGACCCGCGTACAGAGGGAGCGGTTCTTTAACGAAGAAGATTATATTAGGCTAAAAGACCTGTTCATCCTGGATTTAAACAAGTTAAAACACGCCAAGGATGACATGTGCATCCTGCATCCGCTGCCAAGGGTCAACGAGATCGCCTATGAAGTGGACAACGACAGACGCGCTGCTTATTTCTACCAAGCGGGCTGCGGGGTGTATGCGCGCATGGCGCTGATGGCGAAGTTGTTGGGAGCAGTTCAGAGGGAAGAGCAAAAATGGACTTTATAATCTATAATCTTAACTGGTATAAAAAAAGGTTGGAGCATTATTCTCATTTGCAAGAAAGCGGAGTAGTAACGCGGGATATTATACACGAAGCAAAGATACTGCATAAGTTTTTAGAAGATATACGTGACGAGGGTTATATACCTACATATGAGCTGTTCCAAGATAAATTACAGGCTACACGGCTTTTGACAGAGTTTATCATGAAACATAATGACAAGCCGTTTGAACTCATAAAAAAAGCCCCGATATATGATGAGTTAGTTTACGGTAAAGATGAAAAGTCCTTGGAGCAATATATCGATGCAATTAATTTATTATCAAAGACGACTGAGCTTGATAATCAAACCGACAATTTTTTATATGACAAGATACTTGGATTTAGCAAGTGGGTCTACAATTCGATTAAGCCGGATACTACCGTTGTTTTTCTTTTAAGGGATACGCTGCTACCGTATTTAGCTTTCAGGCAATGGAGCGATAATAACACAATAAAAGCTCTGCCGCTTTTAATCGGGAGAAGATTTCTTTGTCAGTTCGGCGATGGGGATGTGTTATACAACAGTATCAGCGATGCGCTATATATGGCTTTACACGAAGCTGACGGAAGCCCTTCGCTTTTTCAGGAATCAGTCGTCAGGAAGATAAAGAAAGTTTTAGCGGAGAATCAGACTCTAAAACGAGCGATTGAAGAGATAATGTCCGGGATTAAAGCACAAAAAATCTGTGTTGTCGAGACAGGGGTACACGGGACGATGCCGCTATTGCTAAAAGCGTGTGACGAGCGCATAGATCAGATAATGCTTTATACGACGTTGCCATGGATGTATGACGCATGGGGTGAGTGTTGCTATACCAAGAGTTATGAGGATCTGAGGCTCTTTGAAACTGTGAATTGTCAAGACCTGTTGTTTTCATTCTCGTCGGTAAAGGGCAGAGCTTTTTATATAAGAGAGATAGCGGACGACAAAGTTAAGAAAGAGTCAATAAAAGAGTTATGTCTTTGGAATCAATTGATAAGTGCGCGCAGGGAGGAGTAACCATGAAAAAGCAAATGTTAGTGAACTCGATAGAAAAGGGCATAGTTATTGACCATATCCGTGCGGGGCTGGGTATAAAACTGTTCCATTTTCTAAAGCTTGACAATGCGGACTTTACGGTAGTCATCGTCTCGGGTGCGGAGAGCAAACGTATGGGACGCAAGGATATTATCAAAATTCAGAATATAATCGACCTTGACTATACGGTCATCGGGCTGATTGATCATAACTCTACGATTTCGATAATCGAAAACGGGAAGATAAAAGAGAAAAAAAATATGGAACTGCCGCAAAAAGTCGAAAACGTGATAATATGCAAGAACCCACGCTGCATAACCTCGGTGGAGAAGCAGATACCGCATATATTCACACTCCAAAACGCGGAGACGCGCACATACCGTTGTGGCTATTGCGAAGACCATGTACACGGTATAGAGATATGATTATAAAAAATGCGATATTAGTTGATTACCGCGGCGAGCGCAAGGATGATCTTTTTATTGAAAATGGCATTATCTCTGAGAAATGTAACGGTGAGGTCATAGACGGCCGGGGTCTGCATGTTCTACCCGCTTTTGTAGATCTGCACACGCACCTGCGTTCACCAGGAATGACCCATAAGGAAGATGTCGCCAGTGGCACGCGCGCCGCGCTCAGGGGCGGGTATACCACGATTAACGCCATGGCGAATACACGACCTGTCTGTTCAAGTGTTGAGATTGCACGTGAAGTCTGCGAGCAGGCACAGGGGATTTGCGATGTGTATCAGTGTATTAGCGTGACTAAGGATTTCGACGGTAAGACGGTATCGCATTTAGACAGCTTGAATGGTACAGACACGTATATAAAGTGCATCTCCGAGGATGGGTATGGTGTTGCGGACGGCGGCGTGGTCCTGGAGGTTCTACGCCGCGCGGACAAGCTCGGCAAGGTGGTAATCATACACGCCGAGGATGCGTCTTTGAGCGCTATAGATATGTATGCCGCTGAGGATTTGGAGACCATACGCGACTTGTATCTTATAGAGTTATACTGCAAGAAGCATGGGTACAAAGGGTTGAAAGTTCACTTCTGCCATGTGTCGACCGAATATTCTGCAATAGCAATCATAGACGCGAAACGGCGGGGATTGCCGGTGAGTTTTGAGGTGTCGCCCCACCATATCGCGCTGAATGATGGTGTAGATTTTCGCGTAAATCCGCCACTGCGCCGCGAATCGGACAGGGCGTTTTTGGTAAAAACCATATTAGACGGCAATGTTGATGTTATCGCAACTGACCACGCACCGCATACAGTCCAAGATAAACTGGACGGCGCACCGGGACTGGTCGGACTTGAAACGGCGTTTCAGGTGTGTTATACTACACTGTGCCGTCAAAATGGGCTGCCGCTGTCAAAATTGTCAGAGCTGATGAGCTATAACCCCGCTAAGATTTTGCGGATAAACAAAGGCTCGCTGGACATAGGCAGTGCCGGAGATATTGTGCTGGTCGATTTGGCGTGTGAGGTCACAGTAGACAGTTCGCGGTTTTTCTCAAAAGGGAGAAATTCTCCATTTGATAAGCGTGTGTATTTTGGTGAGGTGATTATGACGGTTAAAAATGGGGAGAGAAAGTATGATGCCCGTTAAAATTGGAAGGATGATACAAATGGGCTTTTCGCTGATTGGATTCTTGATAGCTATCAGTATACTTGCGCCTAACTTACTTATGATTATTTTCCCGCCATTGAATACCCCTCCTGAATTAAAGGACGCCGGAATTATCTTTACGGTACTTGAACGAATCGGTCAAATCAGCTGTATTACTTTACTTATAATCTCAAAGAACTATTTTGAAAATCGCCCTGTTAATGTATGGTTTATATTATCAGCTCTCTGTATTATTGCCTATTATGGGTTATGGTTAAGGTATGTTATTGCGGGAAAAGATTTTACATTGCTTTTTGAATTTTATTTCGTGCCGATACCAATGGCTGTTCTCCCAATCTTGGCATTTGGTTTTATCGCAATATGGGGCAAATCTGTCTGGCTCGGTTCTGCTGTCGTTATATTTGCAATAGGTCATATTGCAAACAGCTGGAATACTTATAATCTAATGAAATAAGGAGCATTTTTATCATGAACATCGACAGACTTTTCGCCAACGTCGCACATAACGGCGTTGTATGCCTAGGGCTGGATACCTCGGCGGCGTATATACCCGGGGGGTTTGCAAAAGAGTTCAACTCGACAGGTGACGCGGTTTTTCAGTTTAACAAGAAGATCATAGACGCTACATATGACGTTGTGGCATGCTACAAGGTGCAGATCGCTTATTACGAGGCTATGGGACTTGAAGGGCTTGCGGCGTATTCAAAGACATTAAAATACATAAAGAGCATCGGCCAGCTTGCCATCGCCGATATTAAGCGCGGGGACATCGCGGCAACGGCAGAGATGTATGCAAAAGCGCACTTTTCAGGGGATTTTGAGGCGGATTTTGTCACCCTAAACCCATATATGGGCATTGATACGCTGGAACCTTTTGAACCTTATTTTGCCGAGGGCAAGGGATGTTTCGCTTTGATGAGAACATCCAATGCCGGAGCACGTGACATTCAGTACCTGAACACAGAAGAGGGACGCAAGGTGTATGAAATCGTGGGAGAGAGACTGCAAGTTTTCGGCGAGAAGTATATGGGCGAGTGCGGGTACTCGTCAATTGGCGCGGTTATGGGCGCAACTAATAAAGAAGAAGGATTGGCGTTGAGAGCCATGCTGAAAACCACGTTTCTATTGATACCCGGGTTCGGGGCGCAGGGTGGACGCGCCGAGGATGTGGCGATGTATCTGAGAGACAAAAACGGTGGTACTGCGAACTCGTCACGCGCGATATTAACGCGCTGGACAAAACATGAAGATGGAGCGGAACGTTTCGACCATTATGCCAGAGAAGAAGTTATCTTGATGCGCGATGCTATTGGGAACGCAAAATTATGAAATATACAACCACAAAAATCATATCTAACATAAAACTTCAAGATGGACTGTACAGTATAAAAATCGCCGCCGAAACAGCAGGCGTCAAACCCGGACAGTTCTATATGTTAATGCCTAAGAGTGAACTGCTTGGTCGTCCATTGAGTATATGCGGACTTGGGGACGGTTGGATAGAGTTCTGCTATGCCGTCGTTGGGAGCGGTACGCTTGAGTTTTCTCAATTGCGGGAAGGCAATAAAATAGCTATAATCGGTCCATTGGGCAACGGATTTGACATGGACTTTATCAATACGCGCAAGCGCGTGGCGGTAGTGTCGGGTAGCATAGGTATCGCGCCGTTTGTAGAGCTTGTGAAAAGGCTGACGTGTGAATTTAAGTGTTTCTGCGGGTTCCACGAGGGCAGCTTTTTAACAGAGCGGCTCTCCAACGTCAGCATTGCCACAGAGAACGGTGTCGAGGGGCATAAAGGCTTTGTGACTGAGATTTTTGACCCGCGAGACTTTGACCTTGTACTGGCATGCGGTTCGGAAAACTTTTCAAAAGCGGTAGCGCTGATATGTGAGGAGGCTGATACACCGCTGCTGATCTCACTCGACAGGCATATGGCGTGCGGTGTGGGAGCCTGTCTGTGCTGTACCTGTAAAACCATAGACGGCAATAAACGCTGTTGTGTAGACGGGCCTGTATTCTCGGGGGGTGAGCTGGTATGGTAAGAGTTTCACTGTGCGGGATAGAGCTGGAAAATCCTATTATTATGGCTTCGGGCACGTTCGGATTTGGACGGGAATATTCAGAGCTTTACGATTTGTCCAAGCTGGGCGGGATATGCTCGAAAGGGCTGACGCTCACTCCAAGAGAGGGTAACGACGGGCGCCGCGTACACGAGACCGCCAAGGGTATGCTTAACAGCGTTGGGCTGCAAAATCCGGGGGTTCACGCGTTTATTGAGAACGAGTTGCCCTTTATGCTGGGGCTGGGTACTGCGGTTATAGTCAACTTGGGGGGCAATGAGCCGGAGGACTATATCCAATCTGTAGAACTCTTGAACAAGACCGATATAAGCATGATAGAGTTGAACATATCGTGCCCAAACGTAAAAAAAGGTGGCATGGCGTATGGCATAAAGTCAGAGGTGGCGAACAAGTTTGTCCGCGAGATAAGGAAGGCTTGCAAAAAACCCTTGATGGTTAAGCTGTCGCCAAATGCCGAGAATATCTGTGATATAGCTGCTGCATGCGAGGACGCGGGCGCGGATGCGCTGTCGCTGATAAACACGCTGAAAGGTATGGCGATAGATATAAATACACGCCGTCCGGTATTTGACAATATTTTCGCAGGATTGTCGGGACCGGCAATAAAGCCCGTCGCGCTGAGGATGGTCTATGAGGTGTGCAAAACTGTAAAAATACCCGTCGTGGGCTTGGGCGGTATAACCTGCGCATCGGACGTGCTGGAGTATATCATGGCGGGTGCGGCTGCCGTACAGGTTGGCACTGCGAATTTCGTTAATCCCATGTGCGGCTCTGAAATCGTCGATGAATTACCCGAGCTTATGAATAATTCAGGAATTAATAATTTAGATGAAATAAGAGGAGCTATATAAACCATGTCTAATTTTGTTATAAAAAAACTGACCGAGGCGGGAGCATATCTCGAGGGGCATTTTTTATTGTCCTCAGGGCGGCACTCGAACCGCTATTGCCAATGCGCAAAGCTGTTTGAAAACCCCGAAACAGCTGCCGATGTTATTGTAACGTTGGCGGAACAACTGAAAAATGTAGAGTTTGACCTTATAGTCGGGCCCGCCATGGGCGGCGTGATAGCGGCATATGAGTTGTCGCGCCAAACGGGCAAATCCAATATATTCGTCGAGCGAGAAAACAATATCATGTGTTTGCGCCGCGGTTTCTCGATAAAACCGGGTGCCAGAGTTATAATAATGGAGGATGTCGTGACTACGGGTAAGTCCACTAAAGAGACAGCGGAAGTCATCAAGTCGCTGGGCGGTGTTGTAGTTGGTGTTGCGTGTATTGTTGACAGAGGCGTTAAGGATTTAGGATTCCCTCTCTATTCGGCGACGCGTATCAATGCCGAGAGCTATGACGCGGCGGAGTGTCCGCTGTGTGCCGAAGGGAAAATGGAAGCTGTAAAACCGGGGAGCCGTAAGTTTTAGTCTGAAACAAGTTTTCAATTGATTAGAAAAATTATCGTCTTATCATTCCTTGCCGCGTGATAAGATTGGCTTTTAATTATGTGCCGACACGCGGCGGCGGAATGGACTATTAATGAGAAATGATAAACATGACCTGACAGAGGGCGGTATACTTAGTAAGCTGCTTGTTGTTGCCATGCCCATAATGGGCACGCAGGTTATGCAGATGGCGTATAATCTGATCGACATGATGTGGCTGGGACGTTTGAGCGCGGATGCGGTTGCGGCATCGGGCACGGCGGGTATGTACCTATGGCTGTCTATGGGTTTCTTTATTTTGGGCAGCATGGGTACGGAGATCGGAGTCTCGCAGAGCATGGGGAGAAAAGACACCGAAGCCGCACAAAAATTCTCGCAAAACGGGACGTTTATAGCGTTGGTGCTTGGGGTTTTCTTCGGCGGGGCGATGATTATTTTCACAAGACCGCTTATTGGGATATTCAATATACAAGAGGCACATGTTGCTGAAGACGCGATGGCCTATCTGAAAATTGTAAGCATAAGTATGCCGTACTTTTTTGTCAGTGCGGTGATGAGGGGCGCTTTCACGGCATCGGGAAACGCTAGACTTCCTTTTTATATAAACGCGGTGGGTATTACGCTTAATATAGTCTTAGATCCGCTGTTTATCTTCACTTTCGGGTGGGGGATAGAGGGCGCGGCGTGGGCGACCGTTGTCGCGCAGGGCGTTGTATTTATACTGTCGGTGCTGGCTATAAAGCTCCATAAAGACAGACCGTTTGAAAAATATAAGTTTTTTGTCAAGCCTGATTTCGAGAAAATAAAGCGGATACTCAGGTGGAGTTTCCCCGTGGCGTTGGAAAGCCTGCTGTTTACCTCGCTTGCAATGATTACGACGAGGATATTGGCGGAGTTCGGGATGGAAGCTCTTACAGTTCAGAGGGTAGGGTCGCAGGTCGAGGCGCTGTCATGGCTGATCGGCGGAGGATTCGGCGCCGCCGTGACCATTTTTATGGGTCAGAACTACGGCGCAAGGAAATGGGGGCGAATGCACAGGGGCTTTAGCATCTCACTGGGAGCAATGACGGTCTGGGGTATAGTAGTCTCGCTTGGATTATTTTTCGGCGGCTATATCATATTCTCGGCCTTTATAGAAGAGCATGAGATACGGATGATGGGCGTGACTTATCTCAAGATATTTGCGTTAAGCCAGATACCGATGTGTGTCGAGGCGGTCGCAGCCGGTTCGTTCAGGGGAAAAGGGAAGACTGTGCCGCCATCTGTGGCGAGCATTACCAGCAATGTTATCAGGGTGCCGCTTGTGTATTTCCTGTCAAAGACGCCGCTGGGACTTGACGGGATATGGTGGGGAATAGTCATCAGCACCGTTTTTCGCAGCGCATGGATACTGGGGTGGTATCTTTTCAGTAAGCGCAATGAGCCGCAGGATGATGCGGTGACGGAAAACCTGTAGGGGACAGCATTCTCGACGTCCCGTGATTACATCAGATAGTGGTTTTTAAGAAACCTTATAAAATCTGCTGTCGGATCCATGCAGTGATACATATGCTGAATGCCATATCTTTCACATTCATCTCTAATAACAAAATCTACGCTGGCGTACATTACTGCTAAAAATGGGTTATTTTTTCTATCTTTAAGTATCTTATAGTTTTCTTTATTCTTTTGGTATCCGACAAAAATTACAATATCAGGTGTGCAGTATTGTACGGTCTCTCTAATTATCGGGGCATTGTCACGTATGCGAACCGAAAGATCGGTGCGAGTCTATTAGGTAGCTATATAAGCCGAAAGCCCTTCCTCCGCAGCGGTCGGATATAATCAGGACATTGATATCTTTACCCCATTCAATATGCGGATCAGTTTCAATTTCTTTTTGAATATTTTTATACCTGTCTCTCTCTAAGGGGTCATCCATACTTTCCAGTAGTTTAGTTGCGTTTGTTAGAAGTGACATAGTCAAATACTCCTCATTTATTTCAATAATCACTTTATCATCAGCAATATAGACAACATGTTATGCTTATTATACAGCGTGATATGTTGTGTTGTCAACATAATATATCACATATAATTGTTGACGGGTGATTTTATGAAAAATGAATATTATGTAGAGTACAGGGATTTAGGATTATCTGTTTGTTACTTCAGAAAAGCAAAGGGCATGTCCCAAGAGCAATTGGCAGAAAAAATGGAAGTTCATTACGAAACAATAAGCCGAATCGAGAATGCAAACACAGGTATTTCATCTGATATGCTTTTTGCATTATCCAAAGCATTGAATGTATCTTTAGGCGAGTTGTTTACTCATGCAAAACTTTAGAATAAATAAGCGGGCGCACAATGTGTGCCCTTACAAAACACCCGGCATCTGCGGGGACGGCCCCCTCTTTTCTAAAGAGGGCTGGAGCGAAGTGTAATATTTATATTAGGCGTGGAGCAAAATAAAGTCGAGCTTCTTCTAATTTGATAAACGAGTTTCCAAAAGGAGAGTGTACTAAATGAAAAAGATTGTAATGCTTGTTACGTTAGCGCTTATCTGTCTTGTATTGGCAGCCTGCACAGTAAGCCCGCCCCCCGCGCCATCGCCCACCCCGGAATCCCCGCCGATTGACGCGCCCTCCCCAAACCCTACGCCCGAGCCGGAAGAGGCGGCGATGGAGCGCACGGTGGAAGAGTTTGCTGCACTCATTTTACGCGCAGAGCAGGTGTATCGCGACCTCGTCCTGGGAGACCTTTTCAGCGGACATTTGGATGAAGCATCAGGTGAATGGGCTTGGAGCGAATATCTTGAGGAAGCGCCGGATCTTTGGATCGAAACCCCCGAAGGACCTTATCGGGGCTGGAATATGCCGCGCTGGCGTGTATTACCTTCTTCGGGCTTTACCTCGATCGCCGAGTTAAATGCGGCTGTTCACGAGTATTGGAGCAATGATTTTGAGGTGCGCACAATTCAGGCTACCGAATCAATCGATTATGCGGAGCTTGATGGTGCACTTTACTTTTTTCCTGCAATGGCAAGCGGTGTAGGGGATGCGTTTTTGGGGGTCATATGGGAGCTAACCCAATTTGAAGTGCTCCACCAAGCGGACAAACATGCAACCGTGCGCGCGGAGGCATATTTTACTTCCTATGGGGAGCTATACCAGGGCACGTTGCAATGGGACCTCGAGAACGATAGAATCGTCACAAGAGACATCGAATGGGGCGAACTTGTCTTGTGGCGCGATGCTCCAGAGGCAATAGACGCCATGGTTGCAAGCGGACGCTGGACGGAAGAACAGGTAGCGCACAACTGGGAAAGCGGATGGTTTGAACAGCAGGAAGCGTGGCGGTAAAGCAATGATAAAGGCGGCAGATTAGCGCCCCGGCATGCAAAGCGACGCACCGAATAAAGCATTTTCTACAGCTCTTCGCCCTCTTTAGTGCGCGTAACCCCCGCCGCTCCGCGGCACCCCCTCCGTAGGGAGTATGTTATTAGACGGCGGGTATTTTGAAATAACAAACAGGGCGCACAATTGTGCGCCCTTAGGTTTCTTATTATTTACTCTATATCCCTATGATACTCTTGTAACGACTTCACGCCAATGGCATCGGAGGAGACGCCCTGTGCAGCGACCCTTGCCGCCGCCATGGTGGTGATGTACGGCACACTATGGCGTATGGCGGCCTTACGGATATAGCTGTCGTCTATTCGGCCACCTTTGCCCGCCGGAGAATTGATAACTAGGTCAATCTCATGTTTGGTCAGAGCGTCAAAGATATTCGGGCTTCCCTCGGTGATTTTATGGATAAATGTGCTGGGTATGTTGTTCTCAGTCAGCAGCTTGTGGGTTCCGTCGGTTGCGAGGATTTTGAAGCCCTTTTGTACAAACTCGCGGGCTATTTCCACTGCGTCGGCTTTATCCCTGTTGTTAACAGACAGGAGTACCGTACCGGCAAAGGGCAGTTTTGTGCCCGTCGCCTCCTGTGCTTTTCTGTATGCGTCGCCCAGAGTGACACCAAGCCCGAGGACTTCGCCGGTAGAACGCATTTCGGGGCCGAGCAGGGGATCCACTTCGGGGAACATATTAAATGGCAGAACGGACTCTTTAACCCCGAAATAGGGGACTTTTTTATCTTTTAATTCCAGTACGGGAGACGGACGCCCTGTTATCTTAGATGTGATGATGTCCGTGGCTATGCGCACCATATTGACATCACATACCTTGCTGACCAGCGGCACTGTACGCGAAGCTCTGGGATTGGCCTCTAAGACATACACGCGGCCGCCCTCGATGGCGTATTGAATATTCATCAGTCCGACAACGTTTAGGGCGGACGCGATCTTTTTCGTATATTCAGTGATTGTTTTGATATGCTCATCGGATATGGTAACGGGAGGCAGTACGCATGCCGAGTCGCCGGAGTGTATACCCGCAAGCTCGATATGCTCCATGACCGCAGGCACGAATACATTGACGCCGTCGCTGATCGCATCGGCTTCACATTCGAGCGCATTCGACAGGAAACGGTCGATAAGTATTGGGCGTTCGGGCGTTACGCCGATCGCGTTTGATACATAACGTTTTAAGCCTTCTTCATCGTAGACTATTTCCATGCCGCGCCCGCCCAGCACATATGAGGGGCGTACCATCAGAGGATAGCCAAGCTTAGAGGCAACGTCCAGAGCGCCGTTTACATCGGATGCCATGCTCGAATCAGGCATGGGGATGCCCAGCTCGTCCATGATTTTCTTGAAACGATCTCTGTCTTCGGCTAGGTCAATCGCGTCGGGAGATGTTCCCAGCACTTTGACACCCGCGCATTCTAGCTCAAACGCCAGATTTAGCGGAGTCTGACCACCGAACTGCGCAATAACGCCCAAGGGCTTTTCCTTTTCATAGATACTGAGTACGTCCTCAAGTGTCAGCGGCTCAAAATATAGCTTGTCAGAGGTGTCATAGTCGGTGGATACGGTCTCGGGGTTGCAGTTGACAACGATAGTTTCAAAACCCAGATCCCTGAGCGCAAATGCCGAGTGAACACAACAATAGTCGAACTCAATGCCCTGCCCGATGCGGTTGGGACCCCCGCCCAGTATAATAACTTTGTTTTTATTTTGTGTGGCGGTGGAGCCGTCATTCTGGTTATATGTTGAGTAGTAATATGCCGCGTCGTCCGTACCGCCGACATGGATACGGTCCCATGCCCCGACAACACCCAGCTTTACGCGCCGTTCACGCACCTGTGTCTCCGTCAAGCCGGAGAGTTTAGCGATATAGCGGTCGGAAAAGCCATCGCGCTTGGCTGATACCAACAATTCGCCGCCCACGCTTTTTCCAGCGTCGATAATATTGTTCTCGGTCTCGACAAGCTCGTACATCTGCTCAAGGAACCAACGCTTGATTTTGGTTATAGCCAAGATTTCATCGACAGACGCACCCTTCTTCATAGCTTCATAGATAATAAAATGGCGTTCGCTGCTGGGGAATAATAACATCTTCAACAGGCTATCCTTGGTTTCGTTCTCTAATACATGCCCCAGGCCGTAACGTCCAATCTCAAGGCTGCGTATGGCTTTTTGAAACGCCTCTTTATAAGTCTTGCCTACGCTCATTACCTCGCCGACGGCTTTCATTTGTGTGCCGAGCCTGTCATGCGAGCCGCTGAATTTCTCGAATGCCCAACGCGCAAATTTGATGACGACATAATCGCTGGGGGGAGTATACTTATCCAGGGATCCGTGCTTTCCGCAGGGTATCTCGTCTAACGTAAGCCCTGCCGCGAGCTGTGCAGAAACCAGAGCGATAGGGAATCCCGTCGCCTTTGACGCGAGCGCGGAAGAGCGAGAGGTGCGCGGGTTTATTTCGATGACTACGATACGTCCGTCTTTGGGATTATGGGCAAACTGGACGTTGGTGCCGCCGATGACTTGGATAGAGTCAACGATCTTGTGTGCCGATTCCTCTAAACGACGCTGGGTTTCCTTGGAAATAGTCAGCATGGGCGCGGTACAGAAAGAGTCGCCTGTGTGTACGCCCATCGGGTCAATGTTTTCGATAAGGCAGACAGTAATCATCTTGCCGTTACTGTCACGGACAACCTCAACCTCTAACTCTTCCCAGCCGATAATGGACTCTTCGACAAGCACCTGGCCAACCATACTTGCGGCAATCCCACGACCGGATACGGCTCTTAATTCCTCAATATTATAGACAATACCGCCGCCCGCTCCACCCATCGTATAAGCGGGACGAATAACGCACGGATAACCAAGTTGTTCGGCAATAGCCTCCGCTTGTTCGACAGAATATGCCGGTTCGGATTTTGCCATTTCTATACCTAACTCTGTCATCGCGGACTTAAAGATGATCCTATCCTCGCCGCGTTTGATAGCATCAAGCTGGACGCCGATAACCTCGACGGAATATTTATCAAGTACGCCTCTTTCTGCCAGCTTGTAACTAAGATTAAGCCCCAATTGTCCGCCTAAATTAGGCAACAGGGCGTCAGGGCGTTCGATGGCGATTATCTCCTCCAGCCTGTCGGCGTTGAGAGGTTCGATGTAAGTAATGTCCGCAGTGGATGGATCCGTCATAATGGTTGCTGGATTGGAGTTGCAGAGAATAATCTTATAGCCCAACGCTCTTAATGCTTTACAGGCCTGGGTGCCGGAATAGTCAAATTCGCAGGCTTGTCCGATTATGATCGGACCCGACCCGATGATCAGGATTTTTTCTATGTCCGTTCTCTTTGGCATATGGCTTCCTCCAAAATCAGTATTTTGATTATTCTTATTATTCAACTATTTATTATATACGATAAAGGGGGCGTTGTCAAATACGGACGTCGCGTATATCGAAGAACTATCTGATTGGTATATATTCTGTTTTCTCAATAAGGCTTTGACTTTACGGCGAGAATTTGTGTCGTAGCCATTACAAGTTACGACGATCTGGCTACTATTGAACATGACCCCCAAAAACATCTTGACATTAATGTATACCGCTGGTATACTTAGTATTATATGAGGGCATAGAGGGGGATTGTTTTGAAAGCGTCAACTCGCGAACGTGAACGTTTGGCAAGAGAGCGTGATATACTAAACGCGGCAGTCAAGTTGTTTTGTGAAAATGGCTTTGAAAAAACTTCTATAGAAGATTTAGCCAAGGAATCCGAATATACAAAAAGAACTATTTATCGTTATTTTACCTGCAAAGAGGATATATTTTTTGCAGTAATATTAGATGGCTATAAAATTCTGTTTGAAATGATAGCTTCATCTCGCAGACCGGAATGTAATGGATTGGGAAATATACGCCGTTCATATTATGCATTTTACGATTTTTATAGTAAACATACTCAATTGTTGCGGCTAATGACAATGGAGGGCATTATAAAATCGTATTCAGAGAAAAAAGATGTTCCATATCGCGAAAAACTAGATAAGCACACAGTAACAATGTTCAAAGACATTATCGACTTATTTGTCATCGCTAAAACCGAAGGAAGCATTCGTTCAGATGTGGATATGACTCATTTGGCATATTCCTCGATATTCTTAACGACAAGTTTCTTTAATTTGTTTTCTCTTTCAGGTGATTCATTTGCCCGGTTTCTCAAAATAGATAAGGAAGCATTCGCTAATTTTTGTATTGATAGGTTGATAGATTCCTTACACATGGTAGAAAGGTAATATTTATGAATAAAATTGTTGGTTATATTGGAATTGCCGGATTCATTATTTGCTTGATAATCATGTATGCCACTAATTTGGGGGAAAGAGGTTTACGCAATTATGACCCTGATTTTAGATTGCTCGACATGAGGTTTCAATATACCGCCGCCGATGTAGGAGAGACATTTGAAAAACTGGGGAGAGATGGCAGAGCGGCTTATCGGAATTTTTGGATTTTGGACTTTGTTTTTATCGCTTGCTTTTTAATTGTTATGTTTGCTATCACGGATAAAATTGCGACTAACGGATGGGCAAGAAACATCTTGATATTTTTTTCTATTGCAAGGGCGGGTTTTGACATTATCGAAAACGGCATGCTCTTTTATTTGAGCATTATATATCCAGTTCAAAATAGTTCGCTTGTGACGTTAAGTTCTTGGATTACAACAAGTAAATATATTTCGTTGTTTATATGGATGTTGGGTATCGCTGTTATGTTGTTATATAACGTGATAAACCGAAAGCATAGCAATTAGATTTACGAAAAATAAAAATTTTGAGAGGATTGATAACATGGTGAATCCAACTTTGTTAATAAGTAAAAATGACATCAATAGAAATTTGCACTTAAAGAAAGCTCAAAAGCAAGAGAAGCGTACAAATGGTAAAGGCAGCAGGAAGCCTCTGAAAAATTACTTAGGTAAAATAGTTTCATTAGTGTCTTATAAGTCTGTTTGTCAAGAAGAATCCAGAATATCAAGTTTTGTATCCAGTATCTCAAGAGAAGAATTGCTTACCGCTATTGAGAGCGCAAAACTAACAGGAATGAGCGGAAACGGTTTTTATACCCACATAAAAATCAAAGAATTTCTTTCGGCTAATTCTAAAAATAGGATATTACTGATAAATGCTGTTGAGTGTGACCCCGCGCTTCTGCATGACGAGTGGCTATTAGATAACAGGTATGTTGAAATCATGCATACTATTCATTATCTGCTACAGGCGCTTTCCTTAGAGAAAGCGGTTTTAGCTACAAAAAGAAGAAATATAAAATCAAGCGACAAGTTTTCCGTCGCCGTTGTCCCGCCCAGATACCCAATGGGTGAAGAGCGTTTTCTTATCCATCAGGTATTCGGTATTCATTTAGAGAATAATGAAATTCCGGCGGAGCACGGTATTCTCGTCTTGAACATCCAAACCATATACCAAATTGGTAAAATCATAAATCAATGTTATGATGGTGGACGTTTTATCACGATTGCCGATTTGACAGAGGCTTCCGCAAAGATTGCATATGTATACCCAACCGACAAAATTACTAATCTCTTGGTTACTCATTTTGGCGAGAAGAATAAGGAAAACTTATATAAAGGCTTCGGGGCAATGGCGTGTACCAAAGTTACTGAAACAGATAACTTTTCTAATTATGAAACATTTGCGGCATATGCAAATCCACCACGATTAGATAACAAAAATAAATGCAGACGATGTGGGAACTGCAAAAGAAAATGCCCTATGAATATTGATATTGCTAAAATCGTTCAACTTATTGATAAAAACCAGAGCTTTGATTACGACCTTTATAACCCAGAGCGGTGTATACAATGTGGGTGCTGTACTTATTTTTGTCCTGCATTAAAAAATGTTTCTGGATACGTTGCGAAGATATTGGACAAATAATGTGAAATAGAGCAGTTTTCTACTCCCTAATCCCCCGCCCTGCATCCAGTGCGTCTAAATCCTCGATTATCTGCTGCCAATCCCTGATATTACACGCAAATATGGGTTCCGCGCCATCTATCGACACCGCCAGTTGACGTTCGTTCTGACGGGCGAACCGCAATTCGCGCACACTGCCGTCAACCATATTCAGCGTGACTCTGCAGTTAAAATCACCATATCCCTCCGCCATACCCGCCACCGAGAAATTAAGCACATGTACGAAAAAACGCCGCATGTTTATCTCTGAAATATCCTCGGGTAAAGGGCGAATTTGCCCGTTGTCCGTGACGGTTATGCTTTCGACATCATCTATCCTATAAAGCCAGAACGCCAAGCCGTAAGTCAAATCCAACGGCGTAACATCTAAAAAACCATAGTCGCCGAAATTGTCGATATATACGGTATCGTTCCCTTTTAACATCAAATAGCGTCCACCGTTCGGGGCGACGCCGCCGATATAGAGCGTCTGCTCGAAATCCACGGCTTTTAGTATCAGGGTATGGCATAGAGAGGGTATCAGTTCTACATCGTCGGCTATTTCATCTAGGTCGATAGCGTTTATACCACTTAATACTTTTTCGCGTACAGCGTCATCATTACACACAAAAGAGAAAGGATATATCAGCCCATAGCGGCTTAGACCCAACGGCGCTTCATCATCAATATCATTTCGGATTATGGTGTATCTTTCAACAACGGATATTTCGGTAAGAGCAGGACGGTCGCCCGGCTCACCCAGCCACAGCCTGCGGATACGATAGGCGTTCAGGGGCAGCAGCAACTGCTCGGCGATCTCATAGTCCACGATGAAGATATTTCCGTCCATCAGCATGTAATACGCGCCGCCGTCCAGCGTCATGCCGCCGATACTGAAAGTAATCTCGCCGTTTATAGTGATGGTCAACTCCGGCGGGTCAAGCCCGTAATCGCTGAGTGATATTTCGGGAGCAAGATCACTCAGCATCCTGTAATACGGCAGGGTTGTCGCGTAGTGTGCGGTTATCGAGATTTCCTCAGGATCAAAGTCATCACCAATAAAGAACTCGTTATTTTTGGAATAAATGGTGAACGCCGCGCCATTCTTTGGGGTCAGCTCAACTGCTTTAACAAGATCGGGCTCGATAAATATCATATAGCCGGGCAGGTGCCCTGCCGGGCCATGCGTGGGCGCTACCACCGAACCCCCGTTGTTCCCGTTATCAGTGGACCATAGACTAACAATGGCGAGCGCCGCGAATAGGATAACCGCCAATAAAGGTAATCCCCATTTTCTCATAACCGCCCAAAAAGGTAATCCCCCTCTCTTCATAGCTTTCTTCGTGCAAACCACATGCCGATACCGGCGGCTATCGGTATCAGCGGTATAACCCCCAGCATAACGACAGCCAGCCAGAAAACTTCTGCCGAGTTCACAGCAAGCGGTACGGTCATGAAATCCCTTGGCGCGATGTCAAGGTTCAGCTCGGGCTGGATTTGTGAAAGCAGGCTTATCATCAGCTGATAGTTTAAGAAATTGGGCATGGACAGCGCTTCGTCAACTATCACCGATAGCGGCAGGAACACCACCATATTCCCTGAGCCATCAGCGCGGAACTGTTCGCTTATAGCCCCCAATATAAATGGTCCGGGCATATCGCCGTCAGCCTCGTCAAGGCTGGTAATAATAGTGTCGGCATCGAACACTTTGGCATAAGCGGTATCATAGGTCGAGATAAACGGGGTTGTAGCACGGTTGCCGCTCGTCTCCCACAATAGCGTCAACGGGCGCGCGCCCATGGTGAGCAGAAAGCGGCCGCCGGTGACGGGCATTTCGAGGATAGGCTCTGTCTCTAAGATCGGTAATATAAATTCAGGCCGCCCGTAGTTCAAGTCGGAATCCAAGACAAATGCGCGTTCAAACCTCGCGCCCCATTCGGCGAGATACAACTCCAACGCCCTCAGCTCAGGCATGGCGGGGTCGAACGCGATTATGGCGTTGCCGCCACCCGAGAGATATCTATCCAACTTATTAAGTTCGCGCTCGTTAAAGTCATGCATCGGCGCGGCAAGTATCAAAAGTTCCGTTAGGTCAGGTATATCATGACTTGTTAAATTTATTTCCTCTATATCGTAATTACAGACAGATAAGAACCATTTAAGATATTCCGTCAGGTATTCGCCGTGGCCGGTGAGTATCACCGCTTGGGGCAGCATTTCCGTGATTACGTTGAGTATAGCTGACGTTATCGCCTGTTCCGTGCGAAGACCGACCAGCAACTCATTAATGATCGAACCGTCGATGTCATATAATTCCTGGGTCTCAAACAATTCGTGGACAGATAAGACTTTCGTGCGCCTGTTACTTTCGACAATTATGCTGTAATAGCCCGCCTGCTCTGTCAGGTCGCGCTCGCGTACCCAACCCGGATTCAGGTCAGGGTCAATATATTGCAAATGTAGATTTTGGTTGGCTGTGGCGCGGTATTTTTCAAGGCTGTCACGGATATCCGCCAAATGATACAAAGCACCGGTGTCCTCGTCACGCACAACCGCGTTCATGCCCTCGCGGGTACTCAACACCGTGATTGTCACGGGTTCGGGCAGTTCTCTCAGTATAGTCACCGTCTGGCTCGAGAGTGTGAAAACTTTCGAGCGCGTAATATCATATTTAAAAAAGAACCGCTCGCTTAATGCCCCGCACAAGAGATTTACCAATACCAGTACGGCAAGCGCGGGCACGGCAAACGCTGCCAGCTGCAGGCGCCGGCTTTTCGCGCCGTGCCGCCGCCTGTGTAGTATAAGCGTCGTCATCAAGAGGAAAAACACACAGCAGGTTGCGACGAATACAAGGTCGGTGACTGAGAAGATACCGCGCGAGAATGTATCGTAACGCTTGAACAGCGAAAACGGTGTGAGCAAGTTCTTTGCCAGCGAATCTGCCATCACGTCCGAAGCTATGTCCAAAAGTAAAAGTGCGGTGAACGTTCCGAGTGTCACCAACATAGAGATCATTTGGCTTGAGGTCAGGGCCGATATGAACAACCCGATTGAGATATACACTGCCGCGAACGTCAGGATAGCTATCATATGCCCAAGATATTCGGAAAAATTCAGCGAGCCAAAAAGGATTATAACATAGATATACGAAAGCGTCATAAGAAGTAGTGTGCTGCCGAATGCCGTCATTATCGCCCCAAATTTTCCGACAACGACACTGCCCAGTTTTATGGGTGCTGTAAATAGTAGTCTGTCTGTGCCACGCCGGTACTCCTCAGAGAAACCGCGCATCGTAAGAACCGGTATGGTAAACATCAGCACAACGAGCATAAAGGCAAACACCGAATCCAGGTCTGAGCTAAACCCGATGATATTAGCAAAGTGGAAAAAGATGTTCATAACCAGCACAAATGCGCCGCTGAACACATAGCCCTGCGGTGTGGTATAGAGCGAGCGCAAGTCGCGCTTAAATACCGCCCTCATCTTGTCTCACCCAGTATCAGTGACATAAACATGTCCTCCAGCGATTTTCTATCTTCTAATGGGAGTTTTATATCAGCCGCCAATTTGCCGCTGCTGAGTACCAGCACGCGACCGCAAATCGCCTCTACCTCCGGCAATATGTGCGTAGAGAGTATCACGGCGCGCGACTCTGCGAGCTTAGCTATCAACTGTCTTATGTCTTTGATTTGCTTAGGGTCAAGCCCCACCGTCGGCTCGTCCAGTATCAAGATGTCGGGGTCGCCGATCAGCGCGGCTGCAAGCCCGACGCGCTGTTTATATCCGCGCGAGAGATGCCCTGTCACGCGCCCCAATACGTCGAGTATATCTGTTTGCTTGCATACCTCGGCAATGTGGTCTTTTTTATGGAGGGACTTTACGTCTTTTATATCGTATACAAAGCCTAAGTAGTCCCGCACCGTCATCTCGTTATAAACCGGCGGCGTATCGGGTAGAAAACCGATATGCCGCGCCGCCTTTAGCGGCTCTTTCGATAAGTCTATGCCGTCTATATAAACTTTGCCGTCTGTAGGAGCTAAAAAGCCCGTCAGCATATTCAGTGTGGTAGTCTTGCCAGCGCCGTTTAAGCCCAAGAGCCCTACAAGCTCTCCGGCATTAATCTCGAAACTGATATTATCAGCGGCTACATGCTCGCCGTATTTTTTTGTTAAACCATCTGATTTTAGCAAATTATACCACCGCCTAATACTATGTTATTCCCCTCTTCGGAGGGGTGGCGCGCAGTGCCGGGGTAGTTACCGTAAAAAACCGCCGATTGTCCGGGTGTCACCTTTACCCCTTCGGCAAAACGCACGGTATCTCCCGCGACAGTCGCTTTGTAAGCGATATTGCTGTGACGGACTTTTACGTCGATGATTTCATTTTCCTCTACATGTCCAATTATATCACGCAGTTGTATCTTATCCTTGTATAGAAGTTTTTCTTCACCCAGCACGACTTGATTCTTATCCAAATCTAACGCAATGACAAACAACCGCCCCGAACTTGACACACCCAATCCGCGTCTCTGCCCGACCGTATAGTTGAATAAACCCTTATGCTGTCCCAAAACATTGCCATTGACGTCAACTATATCTCCCCCATGCATACTACCTGCCCGCGAACGTATAAACGCCGCGTAATCATCGTCGGGGATAAAGCAAATCTCCATGCTGTCGGGCGCATCAGCAGCGGCAAGCCCCAATTCGGCGGCCTTTGCCCTGACCGCACACTTAGACATATCACCGATGGGATACAGACAGCGTGATAGTATCGGCTGAGACAAGCGGTAAAGCATGTAACTCTGATCGCGCTCGGGGTGTCCTTTTCTGAGATAATACACACCGTCGCGCTCAATTACGCCCGCGTAATGCCCCGTTGCGATATACTCCGCGTTTAGCCTGTCCGCGGCCTCGGATAATATGGGATATTTTACCATAGGGTTGCAGATAACGCAAGGGTTTGGTGTTTCGCATTTCAGATAACTTTGAATAAAAGGAGAGATAACGAGTTGTTCGAGTTTCGCGCGGGCTTTGGCGATGACGAGCGGGATACCCAGCGTGTTGCAGACCTCCTCCGCGCGTTCCGGCGAGCCGCCGACATCGAGGAATACGCCGGTGACGCTGAACCCTTGTTCAATTAACAACGCGGCGCAGACCGCCGAGTCAACCCCGCCGGATATGCCGACAACGGCGGTTTTTTTCATACAGACAAAACCTTTCATCAATGTACAACAGTAGAAAATGTTTATTTTCTGTTTTTATTTTTTATTATATCAAACAGACCACCAAGGCCAATAGCTATAGGTATAAAAATAATGTTTACCAAAAGACCTAATATAAATCCAACAACGACACCTGTCGTTATGCCAACATTTTGCTTGTTAACCATTTTACATACCTCCACACATATTAAATACTGCACGACGGCCCATACCCCTTACAGTTGACATCTGTCCATAACAAAGTGTATAATACTCTTGCTGTGTTGTCAACCGCAGAAATGTTAAGGAGTTGTTAATTATGTTCTTATTATCATATGTTAATGATAATCCATATTAAATCATGTAAACTATAAAAAGCTGGAGGCATGAAAATGGATAAGAATTATAAGCAAATAACGTTATATGCAAGTAATCGCTTGGGAATACAGATAGATGATGAGCTGTTAAAAAGAATTTCTAAGATTTGTGAAGTGAAAACCTATAAAAAAGGTGATTTGATTATTACTGCGGGGGAAGTTGTTTCTACACCATATTTTTTACTGTCCGGCTTAATGAGAACATTTTATTTAGACATTGATGGAAACGAAGTGACTAATTATTTTATCTTTGAAAATACATTCTATGGTTCAAATTACATAACAGTAAATAAGCCGAGTTTCTGTAATTTTGAAGCATTAGAAGATTGTGTTTCTCTTGAATTTGATGGTATGCAGATGGCAAATCTTATCAAAACCGAACACATTTTCTCTCTGCTTTATATGAGCATATTAGAGGATGCCTTAATAGAAAAGAAAGAACGTGAAACGAGTTTAATTACTAAAAGCGCTACTGAACGCTATTTAGATTTGAGGCGGCATTACCCCAATATTGAAGAACGAGTAAATCAAACACATATTGCATCTTATTTGGGTATAACGCCAGTATCGTTAAGTAGAATACGTCGCGTTCTGAGAGACGATAGCTATTAGATAATATCTATATTAAGATTTTCTCAAAACTGTTAAGGAGATGTTAATGATGTTATACCGTCATGATGGCAAATCAAATAAAGAGTTATCCGCGCTGGGTTTCGGATGTATGCGCTTCCCGCGTAAGGGGAGCGGCATTGACTTCGAGCGCGCGTCTAAGATGTTATACAACGCTATTGACAAGGGCGTTAACTATCTTGATACAGCATATATCTACGGCGGGAGCGAGGCGTTTCTCGGTCAAGCGTTAACGCCGGAGTGGCGCGATAAGGTGAACATTGCCACAAAGCTGCCGTTGTTCTTGGTTAAAAGCGCCGCTGATTTTGATAAATTCTTCAACCGCTCGCTAGAGCGGCTTAAAACCAACCATGTGGAATATTACATGATGCACATGCTGACAAGCCTTGATGTGTGGGAAAAACTTTGCGCAATGGGTATCGAGCAGTGGATAGAGACACAGAAGAAGCACGGCCGTATCGGCGCGATAGGCTTTTCGTATCACGGCGGACGGCTGGAGTTTCCTAAGATATTGAAAGCGTACCCGTGGGATTTTTGCATGATCCAGTACAACTATCTCGACGAGCATAATCAGGCGGGGCGTTCCGGTCTTGAGCTTGCCGAGGAGATGGGGATACCTGTTATTGCCATGGAACCCGTGCGCGGCGGGAGTTTGGTTAATGAGCTGCCGAAAAGCGCTGTTGAGGCGTTTAAGAGCGCTGACCCTGATAAAACGCTTGCCGAATGGGCGTTGCGCTGGGTATGGAATCACCCGGGAATTACATGCTTACTGTCGGGCATGAGCGATGAAAGTCAGGTCGAGGAAAATCTTAGGCTTGCCGCTGTCTGTGAGCCCAACGCGCTGACGGAGGCTGAACTTGCGGCATATGAGAGCGTGATAAAGACACTGAATGAAACCTTAAAAGTACCCTGTACGGCTTGCGGATATTGTCTGCCCTGTCCGAAAGGCGTAGATATTCCCACATGCTTCGCGTCATATAACATGGTGTCTTCATATGGCAAGGGTACGGCGATAAGGCGATACATGCAGAACATCGACGCGCTCAACACGGACGCGCACTATGCGAGCAAATGTAATAGCTGCGGCAAGTGTGAGCCAGTTTGTCCGCAGAGTATACATATAAGAAAAGAGCTGGCTAATGCCGCCAAGGCACTGGAGCCGTGGTGGTTCAAGTTAGGCATGAAAGCCGCCCGAATGTTTATGGGCGGCGGAAGGAGCAAAGTTTGATCAAACTAAATCGCGGGCCGGAGTTTTACAAACCTCTAATTGCATTAGCGGTACCGCTGATACTTCAGAATATAATCAACAATTCACACGGGCTTATCGACACATTTATGGTGGGAGGACTGGGGGAGACCGAGCTTGCCGCCGTGACACTGGGCAACAACGTATTCTTTATGCTGATGCTGATGATGTTCGGTATACAGAGCGGCACAGGTATATTGATAAGTCAATACTGGGGACGAAAAGATACAAAAACCATAAACCGCATACTGGGACTGGGGTTTATGGTATCGGGCCTGATATCAGCTATATTTATAACAATCGTGATTATCGCCCCGCGTACTGTGATGTCGCTGATGACGCCGGACGCGGCGCTTATAGACGTGGGCGTCCAGTATATCACCTCGGTCGCGCCCGCTTTTGTTTTAAACGCGCTGACAATGATATATCTTAGCGCGCAGCGCAGTATGGAAAACGCGCGTATAGGGCTTGCTGTATTGCTGATTTCAACAATCTCAAGCACGTTCTTAAATTATTTACTGATATACGGCAGCATGGGGTTCCCGAGGATGGGCGTGCGCGGCGCGGCGCTGGCGACCGTTATCGCCAGATGTATCGAATTCGGCATCGTCTTAGGATACGCGCTGTTAAACTCGCGCTTTAAGCTGAGATTTAAGTATATACTCAAACCGGGGGAAATAATATCGCGTGACTTTGCTAAATATTGTATACCTGTTATTATCAACGAGACACTTTGGGGATTCGGGGTTATGCTATATCCCATCATTGTCGGCAACATGCGCTCTGCCGCGTCATCCGTCGCGGCTTACAGTATCGCTTTGTCCATTGACAGGATACTAAGCGCAGCTTTCTTCGGTGTGGGAACTGCCGCCGCTGTTCTTATAGGTAAACGGCTTGGTGAAGGGAAGACGGGCGATGAGGCGTATTTCTACGCCAAGGATATGTTGAAAATCATTGGTGTGGTCGGTGCGGCTATGGGCGCGTTCATGGCGGTGCTTACGACGTTTGTGTTAAAACCGTTTCTATTCCCGCTGTTCAATAATATCTCGGAAGAGACTATAAGGACGGCATGGCTGTTGATACTGATCAGCTCGTGCGCCATGGTGTTCCGCTCACAGAACTATACTATCATATGCGGAGTCTTACGCGGCGGCGGCGATGTAAGGGCGGCAGCCACAATCGACGTGGGATTTTTATACACGATAGGATTACCGCTTGCGTATATTTTTGGGCTTAGGCTGGAAATGGGCGTTTATATGGTTTTTGGCGCGATATTCATTGAAGAGGTTGTAAAGTGCGTTGCGTGTCAGTTGCGATTTAGAACGCGAAAGTGGATAAATAATGTGACAAAGGAGATGTACGCGCAACCCCCGCCGTCTGCAGATTGCGCCCCCTCCGCGTGAGGGGGTATAAGCATTTATCTATCCACCACAACCATCCGATACAACTCAGAGCGCGAGAACCCTGTTTCCGTCGCCGCCCGCCTGACGGCGTCGCGCACAGACATACCCTGCTCGATATATTCCCGTGTCAGGTCGACAGGAGGGGCAGGCGCCCTGCCGGGCAATGAGGGAGCTCCTTGTATGATTAACACAAGCTCGCCTTTCGGCGGGATTTGCTCATATCTCTCGACCGCCGCCGACAATGTGGTGCGCAGCACTTCCTCGTGCAGCTTTGTCAATTCTCTAGCGATAGTGATGTTGCGCTCGCCAAAATGCTCCAGCATATCTCTCAACGTATAGAGCAGCTTATGCGGCGCCTCATAAAAAACCATGGCTCGTTCTTCGTATACTAATGACTTCAGGTGTTCGCGCCGGTTTCTTTTGGAGACACTGAGAAAACCCTCGAAACAAAAGCGTCCGCTGACCAACTCTGAGAGCGCGACAGCGGTGGTAACGGCGCAAGGGCCGGGTACGACGGTTATGGGAATATTATTCTCTGCGCACAGGCTTATCAAATCCTGACCGGGATCGCTGATGGCAGGCATACCGGCATCGGTGACGAGCGCGCAGGATTCGCCCGCTAAAAGACGCTTGATAATCTTTTCGCCGCTCTCGCGCCTGTTATGCTCGTGATAGCTGACCATCGGCGTATGGATACCGAAATGGTTTAGCAGTTTACTTGTGACACGCGTATCCTCGGCGGCGATAAAGTCTGCCTCTTTTAGCGTTTCAACGCCGCGTGGCGACATATCGCCTAGATTGCCGATAGGGGTACCGACGATATATAGCATTATTTCCACAGTTTGGCGGGGTATTGCCCCACTTTGGTCAAATCACTAATCTCTTTTGCCAGCGGAGCTCTGTCCTCTTTATATGTCATACCATACCATTTGCAGTTTACGGGCAGGACTTTTGCGTTCGAGCGCCCGGCTTTCATCAAGTCGTCTACAGCCGTGGGTAGCAGAAACTCCGCTTTTATATCGTCAGGTCTTTCACTGAGAAATAATTTAAACAGTTCATCTAAACCATCAAATAGTGACACGGGAAAGCCCCACATGTTCATTGATGCGAACGAGCCGTCGGGGACTGTAACGCCGGAGTCTAGATCGCGGATAACGCCGTCGCTTTCGCGTTTCAGCTTCAGACGCTCGTGTATATCAGTCAGATTGTTTTCGCCGTCAACTTGGCAAATGCCGCGCGTAACCGTACCATTTTCTGAAAGTGTGATCTCTATGCGGTAGCCCGCCAGGCAGTAAGTCTCTTCGCCGCGTGAGAGGAAGTCGAAAATAGTCTTATATGCTTCAAGGCCGTAAAAATCATCGGCGTTGATAACGCAGAATGGTTCGTTGACAACGCCTTTGCAGGATAGAACCGCGTGCCCCGTGCCCCATGGCTTTGTTCTGCCGAGGGGAGGGTTGTCGCCGAGCGTTTGAAAGGCATAGTCAATAGGAAAGTCCACCCGCTCAAAAAGTTCGCGAAAAGCCTTTTCATGCTCAGGTTTGATTATGCACACTGCACGGGAAAAGCCCGCGCGCTTTGCATCGTATATGGCGTAATCAGCGAGTATTTCACCGTTTGCGCCGACAGGTTCTATTTGTTTAAGACTACCATAGCGGCTCCCCAATCCGGCAGCCATAACAACAAGTGTTTTATCCATATCAATCGTCCATTCCGCCGCCGCGCATCGGCATAAAATCAAGTGAAACCCGTCTTATCGCGCGGCAAGGAATGATAAGACGATTGTTTTTAATCAGGTTAGTTTGAAACTTGTTTCAAACTACAATCTCTTTTTGTTTTATCTGCGTTTTTTACTGAATAAAAAAGATAAAACCGCCGAGCACAATAACAGCGCCGCAACGAGAGCAAGAAAGCCGGACAACTTCGGTGCACACAACCCCGGGGGTACGGTGGTGAAACCCCCGCTTTGCCTGGCAGAGCACCTGCCCCCCCAAACCCCCGTGCAGGACTCTGTGTCCTCGGGAAAGTTGTCATTTTGTACAAGCGCGTCTGCCTCATCAGGCTCCGTGCCGGAAGACACTATTGAAATTTCGCCTGCGTCCTGTATGGCATAGAGCGTCAGACGCTCGTTTCTATCAGCTTTTGTGAGGTTTATCAACATATCGGGATAGTCTATGATATCGTCGCCGCGCATGATGCGGATCGTGGCGCTTTGAGCCTCTTCCATTGTGCCGAACTCATAGATAACGCCTGCGCCGTAATCATTAGGGGCGAGCGGCAGCATGTAATCGTATATTGACGTGCCCTCTATACGCCTTAAATAGAGGTGTATGTCAGAATAGTCGCCGTCATAGCGGAAGTAATTAAAATCAAGCGTGAAATTATTAAACGTCAAAATCTCACTCCCTTTTGTTCTGTTCTATGCCATTACCATTGTAGTATGTTTGTTAGTATTTTACAAGAGATATTTTTCTAAATTAACATTTGACTTTATAGCAAACTCTATGTCAGCCAACAATCTCGCGAGGAGGCAATCATATCGCGAAGATAATTTGCGACCTTATTCTGAAACCCCAAAGAGTTCCGGCTTACAGCCAGATTGGACAAAAAGCCTGCTTTGACAGCCTAAGACTTGAAAAACTTCCGACCATGAATATGCTGAAACAGGAATATGCCGCCTTATCCGCCGAAAAGAAAAATGCTGCTCCGAATTTAATCAGGTGCGGAAATTCATGCAGGACATTCTTATGACACGGCAAAATGTTCAGCAGCTGTTAAATTACAGCGGCGAGAAAACGGGCAGAGAATCCGACTGTGCGGAGCGGTAAAAATATAATTCTGATTATCATTGCCGGGGGCAAATAATAAGGTAACCTTTGGTTTATTATATTTTTTTGACCTTGGTGTTCAGTTTGATTTGAACGTTCTGTAACTTGAAGGACACATAAAAAGTTAGATTAAAGTTAGATTGTGGCGGTACAATGTCATACAGGTGGTGATGTTAATGAATATCAATATTTTAGTCGTTGAGGACGACGCGAGAATACAGGATATGGTTTGTAAATTCTTGCGTAATGAAGGCTGGCTTGTGGACGCCTGTGACAACGGCGATGATGCGCTGAATTTATTTTATGATAAAACATATCAGCTAATCATACTCGATATTATGCTTCCCGGAACAAATGGGCAGGAGCTTTTAAAAGAACTTCGGCAAATCCGCGATACACCTGTTCTGATGATGACCGCGCTGTCGGATGATGATAATCAATTGCGGGCGTTCAATAACCAAGCGGACGATTATGTGACGAAGCCTTTTTCCATGCAGATACTTGTCAAACGCTCTGAAGCCCTGCTTCGGCGCTGCGGAGCCTTAAAAAAAGAAATACAGGCAGGTAAACTCGTACTGTTTCCCGAAACCTACGGCGTGGAATATGACGGCGAAAAAATAACACTAACTCCAAAGGAATTTGAAATATTAGAACTGTTCGCCCGCAACGCAGGACAAATTATCACCCACGAAACCCTGCTAACGCGCATTTGGGGTTATGATTTTGAAGGCAATGAAGGAATTATTCATGCCAGTATGAAGAAGCTGCGGGATAAATTACCATGCGGTATTATACGGACGATCAAGGGGGTTGGATATTGTTTGGAGGTGGACAGTGATGATTAAGAAAAAAAATTTCGGTATTTTTAATAAAGTATTTTTATACACCATGTTGATTTTATTACTCGTCATCGGCGGTATGTTTTTATTTTTCTCTAATCAGATAAAATCCACCATCACATTAACTCAGCAGCAACAGTTATCCGAAAATTTTATGATTTTTCGAGAACAAATTCAAGGAAAAACAACGGAAGAAATCGTTACAATCGCAGAAGATTTTCATAGGTGGAACGCTTCATTTGGGTTTTGTCTTTTAAGCGAGGACGGCGAAATACTGTTTCAAACGGACGGCTTTGTAAGTAATATTGTAATAACTGATAATCCGAACGAAACCGTAAGGTTGCCGGAAAATGAACCAGGCGAAAGCAATGATTTGTTTTCTTTGGGAATTCAAAACACGCATCAGACTATGTTTACAATCGGCATGGAAAACGGAATGCGGTTGATTGTATCCAATTCGCTTTCCGAAACTTCAATGTATATAGAAATTTTGACAAGAGCGGCATGGGTTTTCGGTCTTATTTTTCTTGTCAGTCTGCTTGCGGCGTTTTTTTTCGCACGGCGAATTGCGAATCCGATAAAAAAGGTATCCTCCGACGCACACATGATGTCGCTATTGCTGCCTGTTGACCCGCCGAAAGAACGCGGCGATGAAATCGGCCAGCTTTCCAAAGATGTGTATGCTATGTACGGCAGATTGAAATCCACAATTTCTCAACTGGAAACCGAGATTGACCGCGTAAAGCTGATGGAGGAAAATCAACGGTATTTTTTCTCGGCTGCTTCCCACGAACTAAAAACGCCTATCACGGCAGTCGGTGGAATTTTTGAAGGGATGCTGAGTGATGTAATTACGCGGGAAGAATATCCGGCATACCTTCGTGAGGGTATAAAACTCGTCAAAGAGCAGAGTAAACTTGTGTCCGAGATATTGGAGCTTGTTAAACTCAACGGTGAGCTGCCTTCTTGTGAAAAGGAACCGATAAATCTACGCCGGAGTTTGGATAGCGTTTTGGAACAGCTTTCGCCGTTTATTGAATCAAAAGAGCAGTTGTTGACTGTTGATGTTGCAAATGACATAACCTGTGAATTAAACGATAGATTATTTTTAAAGGTTCTGTCCAATGTTTTGTTGAATGCCGCTCAAAATTCGCCGTACGGCGCGGAAATCCGTGTCACCGCCAACGAGAAACCGGGGCTTGTCCGCTTGACTGTATGGAACAGGGACGCGGAAATACCAGAAAATATTATATCGAAAATTTACGAGCCATTTTATCGCGCCGACGAAGCCCGCACTTCCAACGAAGGACGAAGCGGTCTTGGGCTGACTATAGTTAAAAAGGCACTTGATTTGATGGGAATGACCTTTGAAATAAAAAACGCCGACGGCGGAGTTTTCTTTCAAATGAACATTCCTATAGAGTAGAAATCGTTGAAATAACCGCAAAAGCCGATGGGGAAACCTGTCGGCTCATTTTTTTTGTAAAGTTAGATTAGAGTTAGATTCGTCTGCTAACATTTACTCATAACCAAAATACGAGGAGGATAACCCAATGAAAAAAAGCACTTTACTTTTCACTATTGCCTTGAGCATCATGGTACTGCTAAGCGCGTGTGAGCGCGACAATTCAGATACCAACACAAACTCAAATACGAATCAAAATACCAACGAACAAGGGCTACCACATGAACAAGACAATGCAGACGTCAATACCAAACAAAATACCAATGAGCAAGGGTTGCCGCAAGAACAAGACAACGCAGACACTAATACCCACCAAAATACCAATGGACAAAGTTTACCGCAAGAACAACTCGCTGGTACACTTCAAGCCATTGACGGAATGAAGCTTACCATTGACACTTCCCAAGTTTTTATGTCTTTCGGAGGTGAACAGCGTGTTGAGCCGGGCGCTCCTGTTGAAAAACAAGAAACAATCATTCGCCTTACAGAACAAACTGCCATCGAAGTCAGAACAACGCGTGGCGGACAAATTGCAGGAACGAGAGCCGGTACATTGGATGATTTGTCCATACAAAATGTTGTCTTGGTAGAAGGGGAATGGCAAGGCGATGAATTTATCGCAATCAATTTAATCATTTTCAATTATTAAGGAGAAACAACAATGTATCTTATTACCAACGCAATAAAAAACCTTGTCCGCAACAAGGGGCGAAACATACTGCTTGCCGCCGTTACGCTGGCAATCATAATCGGGGCGGTCGTGACGCTGACCATCAACAACGCCGCGGCAAAAGTCATTAATGAAATTCGACTCGACATCGGTTCAAAGGTTGCGATAGAGCAGGATATTATGGGAATGTTTAAGTCGGACATGGATTTGGAAGCGAATACACAATATATACCCATCAATGATTTTATCAAGTACGCCGATTCTGAGTACCTGAGCAATACTGTATTCAGCGCGGAGGTATTCAACTTAGAGAGCGCAACTCTCACCCCTGTACAAGCAACAAACCCAAACTCTGATGTGGAAATGGATATACCCTTTAGGCTGTTAGGCACATCCGAGCCGGACACTCTGCCGCTTGTCATCACCGAAGGCAGAATGTTTGACGGTCTTAACGAGTGTATCATCGACGATGAGCTTGCGCGCCTTAATGATATATCCGTCGGCGACATTATAGATTTGGAAGTTTTGGATTTTCATGGTGTGGGTGAAAAAACTTTTCAAATGACCGTGGTCGGTATTTATTCTGCTGATGCCTACGAAAGAGAACTTTTCAGATTTACTGATATTTTCACAAATTTTGATACCATTGTGGCGGCGGGGTGGGAATCCAACCTCGGATTAAGTATGAACGCGGAGTATTTCCTGAAAGACCCTGACGACCTCGGGCTGTTTGAGCAGGAAGTAAGAGCGAAAGGCTTACCCGACACTTACAATGTTTCCATAAACCAAGCGGCTTATGACAGGGTAGCCGGACCTATGTTAAGCATGAAATCCGCCGTTGTGACTTTTACGATTGTAATTCTGATTCTCGGAGCCATTGTGCTTGCTTTAATATCATTCCTCGCTGTCCGCGAACGCAAGTATGAAGTCGGTGTTCTGCGGGCGATGGGATTGGAAAGAGGTAAGGTTGCGGTTGGTATCTTCGCGGAGGCTGTTATGATAACTACACTATGCCTTGTAATTGGCTTAGGAGCAGGCAATGCGGCGGCACAACCTATTGCAAATAGTTTATTGGAAAGCAGAGTAACCGCCGCCGAAGCGAAATCAGAGGAGGCAGGGGATGACAAATATTTTCAGGCAACCACTTTTGGCGGTCAAATACAAACGGTATCAAGAGTGGGTTATGTACCGGAAAGTGAAATAACAGTGGGGTTGAGCGCGGATATTATCATTCAAATTATTTTCATCACACTTGGCTTGGCGGCGTTATCCGGCATCATCGGGGTTGTAATCATCACCCAATACGAACCCTTGAAAATACTAAGGGAAAGAAGTTAAGGAGGCTAAGTCTATGAATACACTCGCATTACAAAATGTTTCTTACAAATATGAGGGAACTGACAAAACCATCTTCAAAGACGTAAACTTGCGATTTGAAGCCGGAAAGGTTTACACCATCGTAGGCAAGTCCGGCGCGGGGAAATCAACGCTTCTTTCCCTGCTATCAGGGTTAGACACGGCGACAAGCGGACGGGTTGATTACAACGGCGAGAACTTATCCGAAATCAACCGTAACCGCTATAGAGCGCAAAAAGCCGGTATCATATTTCAGAGCTTAAATCTGCTGACCAACGCTACGGCTGTTGATAATATTATTTTATCAATGAATATCAGCGGCGTAACAGGAATAGATAAAAAAGCGCGAGCGCTTGAACTTTTAGAAAAGGTAGGCATCTCACCCGAAAAGGCTCGACGGAAAATCCTCAAACTGTCCGGTGGCGAACAGCAGCGTGTCGGCATCGCACGGGCATTGGCGCATAATCCGATATTGATTGTGGCTGATGAACCGACGGGCAGTTTGGATAAGGATACCGAAGCGAAAGTATTAAAGATTTTTCAATCGCTTTCACATGACGATGGCAAATGCGTGATAATCGTTACTCATTCCGAAAACGTAACCGCAATCGCAGATGAGGTTTGGGGATTAGACGCAGGCGTTTTTCAAAGGAGGTAGGAAAAATGTATGTTATTGAACACGCGCTTTTGAATCTTGGAAAGAACAAAGGACGTAATCTTCTGTTGGGAGTGATTATTTTTGTGATTATCACCGCCGCAACTGTAGCTTTGATAATTTTCAATACCACTGGGATTGTCATTCAAGAAACAGGAGATGTGATGAAAAGCGCGGTGCATATAGTACCAATCGGCAATCGGCAGATAATAGACGGAGTAGAAGCGGCGATTTCCTTTGAACGGTATCAGTCTTTTGCCGAATCCGAATACCTAAGTGGCGCGGACATAAAAGAAAGCCGTGCGAGCGTCGATGGGGTTGACGCCGTATATTTTTTGAAACACCCGGATATGCTGGAAAGATTTGAAGCAGAGTTGCGGAACAAAGGCTTGACGGATAATTATTCAGTGGTAACAGATGAATCAACATTTAACAACATGACCGAGCCTGTGGAAAACTTGCAGAACCTGATGCGTACCTTTCTAATTATTGTACTTGTGCTGGGCGCGGTTATTATGGTGCTTCTATCAACTATCGTTATCCGTGAACGCAAATATGAAATCGGAGTCCTGCGGGCGATGGGAATGAAAAAGAAAAGAGTCGCGCTTGGACTTTGGATTGAAATAATCACAATCACCTGTATATGTTTCGTGCTTGGCATGGGTGCGGGGACAATGCTGTCACAACCGGTATCCGACATGATATTGGTTGGGCAGTCCGATTCGCCGTCCATCGGGTCAACATCATTAGCCGACAGGCTTAACATAACAGCAGAAACGGAAGAACCCATAAAGGTCAATGTATCGGTAAGCGCCTTGACTGCAATGGAGATATTGGGAATATCAATCCTGCTGGCTTCTATTGCGGGTATTATATCGATCAGCCGTATTACCAAATGCGAACCTATAAAAATCTTAATGGAACGAAACTAGGAGGGCAGCGCCATGAAATGCTTAGAAATACAAAATGTATCGTACCGCTATGAGGGTGGAACTGATAACGTGTTAAAAAATATCAATGCTTCGTTTGAAAACGGCAAGGTTTATGCGATTATAGGTCAATCGGGCGCAGGGAAATCTACGCTTCTATCATTGATTTCCGGTCTGGATATCTGCAAGGACGGCGACATTTGCTACAACGGAAAAAATATGCGGGAGTTTGACCGCGATGAGTACCGCTCCAAAAGCGTGGGTGTAATTTTCCAAAGCTATAATCTGCTTCTTAACTCGACGGCTGTTTACAATATAACCCTATCCATGAACATCAGCGAGAGCGTTATTAAGGAGCGACAAGCGCAAAAAAAACACGCCTATTTTCTTTTGGAGAAAGTTGGCATTGACCGTGAAACCGCCGACCGAAAAATCCTGAAGCTTTCCGGCGGCGAACAACAGCGTGTGGGAATAGCGCGGGCGTTATCACATGACCCTGACGTGATAATTGCGGACGAACCGACCGGCAACCTTGACGCTGAAACTGAGAAGTCAGTTTTAGAAATATTATCCCGGTTGGCGCATGAGGACAACAAATGCGTGATTATCGTTACACATTCCGAAAATGTGTCCGCTATCGCTGATGAGGTAATTGGCATTCAGTCGGGGCAGTTGTTAAGATAGGTGGATATCCGACGGAATGAAGGATTAGAATAGACTCATACATCGCTATATCCATATAATCAATTGTTCGTCAGTCCTTAAAAAGCACAAATAATAAGCAATTTCGGGGAATGATAACAAGCTCATATCTGGTCTTGTTACCGTTCCCGTTTCATGTAAATATGAGGTTTTTATACAAAGCATCCTAGAAGAGCTATTAAATGAAAATTAAAACAGAAAAAATATTTTTAAATATTACAAAAAACACTTGACAAACGAATTGTACTATTGTACTATTGTATTACATCAATAACACAACAACACAAATAAGGGGGTGAGAGAATGAATTTTAACAGCGGGACGCCGATTTACAGTCAGATATCAGAGTTTTTTAAAAGGCGTATCGCGTCGGGAGAGATACCGCCCGGAGACAAGGTGGCAGCGGTGAGGGAACTTGCCATAGAGATGGGTGTCAATCCGAACACGATGCAAAAGGCGCTGGCGGCGTTAGAACATGAGAACTTACTCTTTACCGAGCGCACCAGCGGAAGGTTTGTCACATCTGATGTTGAGCTGATCTCTAAACTGCAGTTGGATATGCTTGAGAAAGAGACTTATCAGTTTGTCACAGCCGTACGCGAGCTGGGTTGCTCGAGGGATGACATGTTCGCGGCACTGGAAAAAATGCTTATAGAAGGAGAGGAAAATAATAATGTTACGTAAGAAATTAGTTTCAATAGCAATTCTAATTGGTCTGGCAGCATTGATTAAACATTTATATAGTAGGAGGAAGAAAGAGTTATGTTAGGTAAAAAAATAGCTTTGGCGGGGCTTGTGATTTGTCTTATAGCGGGGTTGTCCTCATGCATGTTTCCGTTGGGTTGGAGCTCGGGGAGTTGGAATGTGAGCGTGTCAGAGGGGAACGGAAAAACGCTTAATGGCGACAGAAACGTGGAGATAAAAGAAGTGTCCCTGGCGGATTCGGAATATAGACTGGTCATCGAGGATATACAATTTACCGGTGGACGAAATTGGAGCGGGAAGATAGTCATAGATGAAAGTCTAAGAAATGAAGTTGTGCTTTCAACAGACAGAAATATTTTAAACACAATAAATATCACTGTAGACGATGAAAGGATAATGGTAAGGGGCGACAGAGATTTTAGGTATGATAGTACCGAATTTGAAATAAGGATAGGCGCGAAAGTTAATGACTTTGCAATAGACGGAGCCTTTGAACTGCAAATGGACGTACCGTCAGTCACCGAATTCAGTGGCACTATAAACGGAGCGGTCGATGGGAATATGGCTTTTGGCCAGCTTGACAGATTTTCGCTTAATATAAACGGAGCTGGTACCATTAGCATTAAGGGAGAGTCAGAGCGTTCGGCGATAGTTATAAACGGCGCGGGAGAGATTAGGGCTTTTGATTTCCGTACCGAGAACACCGACATTACTATCAACGGCACCGGCACCGGTAATGTCTACGCTGCGAATGCATTGCATGTCAGCATAAACGGCGTTGGCAATGTCACTTATGACGGTAACCCTAGTACGATCAATGCCGGAACCGGGTTTCTCAGCAGTGTAAAAAAAAGATAAGTAAGGAGGAAAAAAGAGTATGTCAACAATTCTTAGTATTCAAAATGTAAGCAAAAAGTATAACAAGCATGTGGCGCTTGAGAACGTCAGCTTCGACGTTCAAAACGGTCAGATCGTGGGGTTGCTGGGTCCGAACGGGAGTGGCAAGACCACATTGATAAAGATCATCAACACATTGATAACCAACCATAGCGGCACAGTGAATATCTGCGGGCACGAGCCGGGCATTGCTAGCAAAGGGCTAATTTCGTATCTCCCCGATGTGGAGTTTTTAAGGAAGGATATGCGTATCTCCACCGCACTAAAGATGTACGCCGACTTCTTCTCTGATTTCGATATCACTAAGGCGCGTGAAATGCTTGTGCTGGTAAAACTGGACGAGCGCGCGGTGATACGCACTCTGTCAAAGGGTATGAAGGAGAAATTACAGCTTGTTCTTACTATGTCACGTAAGGCGATGCTGTATATATTCGATGAGCCTATCGCGGGCGTTGACCCGGCGGCGCGTCAGTTCATACTGGACACTATTATCCGCAACTACAATGAGAACGGCGCTATACTTTTCTCGACGCACCTTATTACGGATGTAGAAGGTATAATAACACGCGCGATATTTATTAAAGAGGGACGCATAGTCCTTGACGGCGAAGCCGACGCTATTCGCGCGGAACGCGGCATGTCTATAGATCAACTGTTTAGGGAGGAATTCAAATGTTAGGAAAAATGATGAAGTATGACCTCATGTTCGGGGCAAAAAAATACGCGTTTATGGCTGCGCTGACGGCTGCGCTGTTGCTCATAGCGGTGGCGACGTCGAGACTTGAAAGCCAGTTGATTATGGGATTAGCAATTTTCTTCGCCGTAATCGCCACCATTATATATTCGGTGATGTATGTCGTTATCAGCGTCAGGCACTTATCGACGCAGCTATGCTCGAATGAGAGCTATTTAAATTACAACTTACCCGCGTCGCCTCACACGCTAGTTCTGTCTAAGCTGATTTGCATATTTCTCTGGGGCATCGTGACATTATTGCTGATAACATTCTTCTGGGCGGTGGGTATCGGCGGGATAGCTTTGGCAAATAGCGAGATGTCGCTGAGAGAAGCGTGGGGCGAAATGGTTAACGCGATGAGAATGATTGGCATGAACGATAACGACGTAAGAAGTATAATTTCTATGATTTCATGGACGGGGCTCACAACTTCTCTAATGTCACTCTCGCTACTAGGGTTCTGTGTCTCGCTGTGCAATGTGCCATTTTTGAAAGAGCGCGGAATAGGCGTCGTCACCGGTGTTGTAGGCTTCTTTGCAATACAGTTTGGTATAAGCTATGCAATCGGGGAAATCGGAACTTTTATTGCCAATCGATTTTTTGATACCGCTGCGCTCGACATTAGTTATGCTATAAGGGCTTCTACCACTTATTTGTCCATAGCATATATGGTTGCGGCAATCGGCTTCTATTTCCTGACGGTGTATACGGTGGACAAACACAGATTTATAGGATAACAAAGGGTTGGGTATATCTATACAGCATGGGCGGGGTTGGAATTGAAACCCCGCCCTTGACATACCCGCTGTTATGATATAAAATAATGGCGGTCTATGGTAAAAAGTTTTGGAATAAAGATATATTGGGAGAAACTATGATTGTTATTGAGGAATACAAACAGCGGCTTAATAATTCGCGCCCGGCGCTGGATGAACTGAGGCATGCGTTGGACATTGAAGTTAGAACAAAGAGTATAGAGACGCTTGAAGCCCAGACGCAAGAGGCGGACTTTTGGCTTGACATGGAGAATGGGCAGAAGATAATGCGTGAAGTAAAGCAATTGCGTAATATAGTTGATCAATATAACACTTTGTATAACGCTTGGCAGGATCTGTTGACGCTTTGCCAACTTGCTCTGGAGGAACAGGACGAGAGCTTGTTACCGGACATAGAGAACGGCATTGCCAAATGGCAGATTGACATGGAGAACGCGCGTTTAACGGCATTGCTCTCGGGGGAATATGACAACTGCAGCGCCATTATGTCTTTCCACGCCGGTTCGGGCGGCACCGAGGCGCAGGACTGGGCAGATATGCTTTACCGCATGTATACGCGCTGGGCAGAGCGCAGCGACTTTAAGTATAAGATATTAGACTATCAGGATGGCGACGAAGCGGGTATCAAAAGGGCGGTCATACTGATTGAGGGGACGAATGCTTTTGGTCTCTTAAAAGGTGAAATGGGCGTTCACCGCTTGGTGCGCATATCGCCGTTCGATGCCTCAGGCCGCAGGCATACATCTTTCGCGGCGATAGAGGTTATGCCGGAGTTGCCGGACGAAATTAAGATAGACATCCGCGACGAGGATTTGAAAATTGACACCTATCGCGCGGGCGGAGCCGGCGGACAGCATGTCAATAAGACAGAGTCGGCTATCAGGATAACGCATATCCCGTCAGGTATAATCGTCGCGTGTCAGAACGAGCGCAGTCAGCACCAGAACCGCGATATGGCGATGAAGATGCTGCGCTCAAAACTGGTCGAGATAAGAGAGCGCGAACATTTGGATAGGATAGAAGATATAAAGGGTGAGCAAAAGGCCATAGAGTGGGGCAGTCAAATACGCTCGTATGTGTTTATGCCGTATACGCTTGCCAAGGACCACCGCACGGGACACGAATCGGGCAACATCACCGCTGTTATGGACGGTGAGCTTTCGGGCTTTATATCTGCGTACCTTACCTGTTCGGCAACAGGGAACTGGAAACGGTCAATAGATTAGACAGCGTGGACATGAGTTGAAATGCATACTTGCGTATAGCAAGGAAATTCAACGAAGTATGGCGGATAATCTGCCAAAAGACAGGCGTTTTGGACTTATGTCCACGCTGCCTAGTTAGGAGGAACTCTCTGTGTCTTTCCAACAAAACACTGTAGACGGCGTAAGATTTTATACCACGCCGACACTGGAAGGAGTGACACACGCGTTCTCGACGCGTGTGGGCGGCGTTTCGCACCCTCCGTTTGACAGCTTAAATCTCGGAACAGCTGAGTACGATAACAAAGATGATATACTTCAGAATTACAACTTATTTGCGTCCGCAGTTGGCATAGACTTAGAGAACCTTGTGTTTACCAAGCAAATTCACGGTGACAGTGTGCGTGTGGCTGAAAAGTGGCACAGGGGCAACGGCTTTTCGCGTCCATCTGCGTGGGAGTGCGACGCGCTGATAACCAATACTCCCGGGATCGCGTTGGCTATCTTTTGGGCGGATTGCGTACCTGTATTGCTATATGACCCCGTTGCGCAGGTAATAGGCGCGGCACACGCAGGCTGGCGCGGCACGGCGGCGGCCATTATCGTGAAAACAGCGGGTGCGATGGTCGAGCGCTACGGCTGCAAGGATATACGCGCGGCAATAGGACCGGCTATCGGGGCGTGCTGTTTTGAGACGCATGACGATGTGCCGCGTGCTATGAGATTCGGCGGTGCGGATATGTCGGCGTATATCGCACAGGCAGGCGAAAAATATCAGGTGGATTTGAAAGGCATAAATAAATGGCTGTTAAATCGCGCCGGAATAAATGACGTGGAAGTATCGCCGCTCTGCACATGCTGTCTCGATGACGAGTTTTTCTCTCACAGGAGGAGCGGCTCGGCGCGTGGCACGCAGGCTGCGGTAATAATGTTATAGAAATGAAACACAGAAATGTTATCAGGTATATATCTCTCGCGGTGGTGATCGCGATTCTTTTTGGAGCCTGTAATTGGGGACAAGCTGTCGAGAACGAGTCTGAATACACGCCCGAGCCGCCGACTGAAAACGCCACGCTCACGTCGATACCTTGGGCTATTACACACAGAAATCCGCACAGCGGCATATTCGGCATCGCTTGGAGCCCCGAGGATCTAGAACACCCTCTGCTGACTGCGAATCGCATCATGCGCGAGATGTATAATCTGCTTTATGACAGCTTGTTTGTACTCGATCAGGAGTTTAACGCGCATAAGCGGTTGTGTGCCGAGATAAAAAGCATTGACAATATCACGTATGTCTTATCAATAAGGCAGGATGTTACTTTTAACAACGGGCAGCCCTTAACGGCGAATGATGTATTAAGCTCTATACAAATAGCGCGGTCGTCCGCCTCGCCGTATTCGGCGAGACTTGCCTGTATTATCAGTGTACGCATTGATGGCGAGAATATTGAAATTGTGCTGGATAAGCCGAATCCGCGCTTTGCCGCGCTTTTGACATTCCCCATAGTAGGAGCTGCATTAAGTGATGGTATTCTATCGGGTACGGGTCCGTATGAGTATATACATGATAATGAGAGGGATTATCTGGTGCCGTTTGCCAATCACTGGGGTGAAGTAAAGCTGCCGCTAGGACGCATTGAGCTGATTGCGGCGGATAAGCTGGAGGAACTGACTTATCTGATGGGAGCGGGAGAGGTAAGCATTGCTACGGCGGATATCAACGACGACTTCAGCGTCTCTTACAGCGGTGACTATGACGTGTGGGAATATCCCACGCCCACGATGTACTATATCGGATTTAACACCGCCCATACGCTGCTTGCGGACAGTAGTGTAAGACAAGCTCTCTCATACGCGTTTGACCGTCAGGGTCTTGTCGAAAGGGTGTTTAACGGAGCTGCCGATGCGGCGACTCTGCCCGTTTCACCGGCGGTATATGCTTCAGGAGATGGATTTGATCTAAAGGTTTTCGCCGAGATTATGCAGGAGTTAGGCGCGGAGGATGTTAACAACGACGGCATACTGAACTTTAGGCGCGGACGTGTATATGTCCCGTTTACATTACGGATCATAACGGATGAGAATGATACGCGCGCGACGGCTGCCGCAGAATATCTTGCCGTCGAGCTTATCAGATCAGGGGTAGGCATCGAGGTCATACCATTGTCTTCAGCGGAATACAGGGAGGCCAAGAAATCTGGTAATTACGAACTCTTTTGTGAAAAAGTCACACTGCCCGCCGACTTTTCCTTTAGAAAATGGCTGGGTCAGAACAGAGCCACGAACACATCTATTACGACAGATTACTCTGATTTTTATAGCGAGATGCCGATAGCGCCGCTTTTGTTCAAACGTGAATATATGCTTACGCATTGGAGCCAGGTCAGCGGCATATTGCCGGTATATGGCAACCCATATGTGAATATTTCAGATTGGACGGTCAGGCAATGAGTACTATAGAGCTTACAAATATGGTTATGATTCAGGATGAGGTGATGGGGAAAGTCTTAGCGCAGGATCGCGCTAAGAACTGGCACGGCTATTCATTTCCCGGCGGGCATATCGAAAAAGGCGAGAGCTTTTTAGACAGTGCGGTGCGCGAGGCGAAAGAGGAGACGGGGCTTAGTGTCCGCAACTTAAAAGGCTGCGGTGTGATTCACTGGATAAATACAATCAATGATAACAGATATATTGCGTTTTTATATAAGACGTCGGATTTCAGCGGCGAATTGCTGGAAAAGACAGACGAAGGCGCGAATGTATGGATGAGTGTTGACGAGCTGTTTGCCGCTAAATCAGATAATGGACTGCATGAGATACTGCATATGTTCCTGCATAACGAGTACAGCGAGGCGGTCGGCAGTTGGAGCGACGACAGCGATTGGCGGATAGAGAAATTTATATAGGAGGTCACAATATGAGCGGTATCAAACGGCAAAACCTTGATAATGATTTTGCCGAGCGATGTGCTTATTCAGAAATTGTTGAGGCAGGGGATTTTGTATTTTTGACTTTTTGCGCCGGGGAGAAAGGTCAGTCCATTGAGGAACAAATACACAATGTACTTGATAATATGGCGGCGCGGCTGGAAAAAGTGGGATTGACTCTCGAGTCGGTTGTTAAGGTTGACGTTATGATGAGAGACCCATGGAATATCCCAATTATGGAAGAGGTGTTTAAGGAACGCTTTAAGGGCGCATATCCTGCAAGGAAAACAATAAGCACGGAGTTTGCGGAAAAAGGCGGCGAAAACGGACGGCAAGTTCAGATTGATGCAATTGCATATAAGAAGTAGGGCGGCTCACCTATGAAAAAAATCACATTCATCGGCGCAGGCAGTTTTGAGTTCACCCGCACACTGGTACGGGATATTTTATCGTTTCCGGCGCTGAGTGACGCTCACATCTGCCTAATGGATATAAATAGAGAACGGCTTGACTACATCGAACAAGCCTGTAACATGATTGTTAAAACGGGGAATTATCCCGCGAAGATCACCGCCGCGATGAACCGCGCCGAAGCGCTTGAGGGCGCTGACGGCGTGCTGATAACCATACTCGCGGGCGGGCCGCAGGTGTTCCGCACAGATATAGAGATACCTAAGAAGTACGGCATTGATACAAATGTGGGCGATACGCGCGGTCCTTCGGGGATTTTCCGATTTTTGAGAACAGCTCCGACAATGCTGGAGATCTGCCGCGACATCGAGAGATACTGTCCCCAAGCGATAGTGCTGAATTACACAAATCCCATGGCGATGCTGTGCCGCGCCATGCAGGAGCAGACAAGCCTCACTTATAACGGGCTGTGTCACAGCGTTCAGGGTACAGCAACTATGTTAGCGTTCTTTATCGGCGCGGATCCGGCCGATGTGACATACCTCTGAGCGGGGATAAACCATCAGGCATTTTATCTGAGTTATAAAGTCAACGGTGTTGACGCGTATCCGCGCATAAGAGAGGCGATGAACAAACCCGAGATACTTAATATGGAACAGGTTCGCAACGAGATGTTTAAGCACTTGGATTATTATCCCACAGAGTCATCGGGTCATAATTCCGAGTATAACGCGTGGTTTAGAAAGCGCCCCGACCTTATTGAGAAGTATTGTATTCACGGAACAGGTTGGAATCCCGGGGCGTATGCTTATATCTTAAACGAATACTTAGAGCGCGAGGACACATGGAGAGATGAGATCATTGAGTGGTTAGAGGATGACGACATTGACATCGAGCGCGGTGAGGAGTATGCCGCATGTATATTTAATGCCGTATTTGGCGATAAAACACTTTTTGAATTCAACGGCAATGTGCGCAACTTCGGGCTTATCGACAACCTGCCCTACGGCTGCTGTGTCGAGGTTCCTGTGCTGGCATCACCCGCAGGACTGCAACCGATACATGTCGGCGCGCTGCCGCCGCAGATAGCGCTGTTAACGTCAACTAGCGCGCAGATCGAGGAACTGGCGGTACAGGGCTATTTCGAGCGTGACAAACGAAAGATTTTCCAGGCGATACTATTCGACCCGCTGACATCCGCCGTAGCGAGTATGCAGGAGATAAATGACATGGTCGAAGAGATGTTCGCGGCAAATAAAGATTATTTGGGGGATTATAAATAAAGAGAGGGATTGCATGGCAGCTATATTGATGGTTAACGTACCATTTGCAGGTCATACCAATCCTACGCTGCCGCTGGCCGCGGCATTGGCACGGCATTGGTATTTAGTAACCTAAATTAACGCTGAGGAATATCGTAATAAAATAGAAAACACAGGGGCAGAATTCATCCCCTATGAAAACTATCCGGCTTTGCCAACCGAACAGCAGAAGAAATCAAAATGCTTTCATGCCGCACTTGATACGGCAATGGGCTTAAATCGAAAATATAAAAAATTGTTGCGCGGAAATTCAGGATTTATTGAAAATGGAGACAACTTTGGAAGAAGTGGTCAGCCAGATCGAAATATTATTAACATAGGCGAATATCAATTTGCATATCACCTGTTTTCGTATATCTCACACACTTCCGCCGCGCTACCAAGCGCGGTGATTTTTCCCCTGTCCAGCAAAACGGCGCGCGAGCAAAGCTCTTTAATGGACTCTATATTATGCGATACGAGCAGGACGGTCGTGCCGTTCTCTATCATCTTCGTCATATGCTCTTGGCACTTCTCTTGGAACTTATAGTCGCCGACGCCGAGTATCTCATCGGCGATGAGTATCTCAGGCTCGACATTTATAGCAATAGCGAACCCCAGACGCGCGACCATACCCGATGAGAAATTCTTGATTGGTACGTTCTCGAACTCCCAGAGCTCGGCAAAATCCATTATGCCGTCGTATCGCTCACTCATATCTTTTGACGAGCGCCCGAATATCGCACCGTTCATAAATACATTTTCTTTTGCCGTAAACTCGGGATCAAAGCCCGCGCCCAGCTCGATCAGCGGCGCGATGGTGCCGTCTATAACGACCTTGCCCTTTGTCGGCTTGTACACGCCCGCTATGACTTTAAGAAGTGTGGATTTCCCCGCGCCGTTTAAGCCCATGACGCCGAAAACTTCACCCTTTTTAACGTCGAAACTGACATCATGCAGCGCCCAGAATTCGGTGAAGCGCAGCTTGCCGCTTAACATCTTCACGACGTATTCTTTAAGGCCGTTTATCTTATCCTTGTTTAGATTAAACATCATTGACACGTTTTCAATTGAAATGGCGACACCGGACATACGCTCACCTCCTCTAGCTCTATATAACAAATGGATAAAAAATATAAACCACAATCCCCAAGCAGCCAAAGGGGGGATTGTGAAGGGGGGAATCCCCCTTTGCACGACAATTATTATAGCGTTTGTTAAAACGCTATAAATACAGCACAAACTTGTCCTGTTTGGTCATAAACGTATACGCGCCGACACACAGCGCCAAAAGAGAGAATCCCAAACATACGATGTTCGACCATAAACCCGGCACAACACCGTGCAATGCGAGACTTCTCATATAATCTATAAAGTGATACATCGGGTTAAGCCCCATAATTCTGGCAACTGTGGGCGGAAGAATATCTACAGGGTAGAATATCGGTGTGAAATATGTCAACATGGTTATAAAAACACTGTAAAGATAGATTAAGTCTTGGAAAAAAACAGCTATGGCGGATAGAAACAGCCCTATGCCCAGGGCGAACAGGAATGTGTATATAATGGGTATCGGCACGAGGAACAGCGTCCAGTGCAATTGTGCCCTTGTAAAGACGAACACGAGTACGAATGCGATAAGTGAAAAAGCAAGGTTGACGCAACTCGACGCGACCTTTGCCAAGGGGAAGAGATATTTGGGCACATATACCTTTTTTATGATAGCTTGTGACCCTGTTACCGCCGACATGGCATCGCTTGTCGCTCCGGCGAAAAAGAAAAAGATCAACTGTCCGCTGATGAGATATAAAGGGAAATTCTCGATTTCAAACCTGAACACATATGAAAATACCACGGCCAAAATAATCATGGTAAGCAACGGATTCAGCACTGACCATATAACACCGAGAAAACTGCGTCTGTACCGCGTGACAAAATCTCTCCTTACAAGATAATATAAAAGATATTTATATCTGCCCATTGTAGAGAAATAAGGCTCGATTATATCGCGCCTGAAGATAAAGAGAAAGGTGAATGTCAATGTGACTGCGCCGGAAAAGCTTAAAAAGCCGAGTTTCATCACATAGAGAATAATGTGCTCATCTACTAACTCGCGCGGCAATAAAACTACCTGAAGCATAAACAGTGCTATGGCAGTAAACAGCGCAACGAGAATTGTGCGTTTTAAATTCAAGGCGTTGCCCCCAAACGTTTAAGCTCATCCTTATCAAGCACCGGTGTCGCACCCTCTCTCGAAGCGACAAACGCACCGATAGTATTGCCGAACTTAGCGGCGCTGAAAGCGTCGCCGCCGCTTAAAAGGCTATAAATGAATCCGGCGGAAAAAGCATCGCCGGCGCCCACCGTATCAACTACGGTAATGCCCGGCGGTGTGAGAAGCTCGTACCTGCCGCCGCTGTAAACGGCGCATCCTCTGGCTCCGAGAGTGATCAGCAGATGTTCGGTATTATAACGTTTTATAACGGCGGCGGCGAAATCATTGAGAGACATCTCCGTACCGAACAGCGCCTTTGATACTATCATACATTCATCGTCGTTTATCTTCACGATGGTGGCACTTCTTAATGAATAATCCAACACGTCACTGTCATGAAATTCCATACGCAGGTTGACATCGAGGAATTTATGCCTTGCCGTTACCTTGTTGAGAATTGTTTGGATAGATTTGCGGCTGACTTCGCCTTTTTGCGCGAACGTGCCGTAACAGAGTATATCAAATCCCTCGGCGCTTATTTCAGCGGCAATATCATCGTCTGCAGCGATAAAACTATGGCTAACATCCAACGGTATGTGATACGTGGCGATGCCCGGGCTTATGAAATTTACAACAGCGGTGCCGTTGGGCTTCTGAGAATCTGTTTGCAAATATTTTGGGTTAATACCCTTTATACGAATCTGCTCGACGGCCGCCGCCCCGCGGCGATCGCAACCGATACGCGAAAAGATAAAGGCATCGCCGCCCAGCGCGCACATATGTGACGCTAGATTAAAAGGCGCGCCGCCTATTATCTCTTTATCAGGGAACACATCCCATAAAACCTCTCCGATTGAAAGAACTTTTGCCATAATAATCGTCCATTTCATTTCGCAATTAAGGCGATAATCTAAGCAACGCCTACGGGGGAATTGTGAAGGGGGGAGCGCCCCCCTTCATACTACAATCAGGATAGTCTTAAACTTGTTTCAGACTATGCCCTTGAGGTCAACAACATGCCCAACCAGCTTGTTCTCGGCTCTGGGACGTTGGCGGATTTCTCCGTTCTGAGCTCGGTGTTTTGCTCGCCGCGTAAGGCATTCTCGGCATTGACTTGCCAAAATGGGCGGCCCCATGAAGAAAAGTAAAGGATATGATAGCCCGATGAACCTTTCACAACATCGACGTCGCCGTGTTTGCGCACTGAGTCAAACAGCCAATCCGCTATATCGTCCTGACCATCAAAGAAACTGCGGCGCATATCCTCATAAAGCCCGCCGTTGTGCCTTGTGTTCTGATCCATGGTGTTATCTCTGACAAGAGAGATGAACTTCTGCTCATCACTATTGTCAAAGGAGTTTAAAACCGCTATTGCCCTGTTCTCCGCATCACTCCATCCGGCATCGTTATCGCTGACAGGAGTTATTAAAATCTGACGCATGTTTACGGTTATATCACTTTCGACAATACGTTCTAGGAACATTAGGGCAACAAAATCATCGTCGTCACGCATAACGGTCACATCGCCGTGTCTGCGCGCTGAATCGAACAGCCAGTCGTCCAAAGTTTCATCACACTCGTGATCATCATCACCGTGATCATGATCGTGGTCGCTGAAAGATGCGCCTATTACAAGAGTATGGTCAGGATCCTCGAATGTCTCACGGTCTTCTTCCCAAGCAAGCGCGGCCGCCAGTTCATTAAAATTCTCTTCAGTCAGATCGGGATTCTCAGCAAGCGCCGAAACCATATCATAGGCGAGCTTGGATTCGAAATCGATCTCGCCGATTGGCGAATCGACAAGCTCACTGAGATCGACGTCCTCTCCGCCATGCTCTTCTACGAGCCGATGGTACACTTCATTGCTGACATAACGGCTGACCCTGAATTCGCGGTAATCTACTTTATCAAAGCTATTCTTGTTTCCGTTATAATGATTAGTTATCTCCTGATCGGAGAAGGTAAAGCTCTCGTATATATGCGTCTCATAGCGCGATGCCAGAACCTGACGTTCTAAAAACTTGCGGTAGTTTGACTCGTTAACGCCGCGTCCGTAGTTAGTGCTTAACAGTCTGTTAAGGCTGACGCCCTGAGCATCGGCACTGTCCCTAGCCGTCCTGATAATATCGTCTATGAGATCATTATCGTCGGCTGTCATCTGCACACTCTCGCGCTTGGCGGTTTCGCTCCAGAGTACAGTGGCTCTTATCTTAGCAAGCGTATCATTAACGATATAGTCATGCCAGCTTATACCCTCTGTAAATGACGCTTGTTGATGGAGCGGCTTAGAAGTATCCAGCATGCCGTATGACATCAGAAATCCGCCCATTTCATTATAGAAATCCGCTAAAGCGCCGTAATAGAAGAAATTGAACTCGGCAACCGTTATGCTTTGTCCTTCGGCGTTTACAGCAGTTAAAAACTGCTGTGGTATGCCCTGCCCCACCAGTATTACGATAATAAGCGCCAACACTACCAATACGCACATTACCGTTACAAGATTACGGAAGATAACCGTATTTAGGTCGCCGCGCGCCTTTTTAGTATCTTTGCCGCCTCCGGCCTCCGCATGCTGCTTTCTTTTAAGTTTCTCACGTGAAGCGCTCATATTTTATTAATCGTCCTTTCTTGTCTTAATGCCTAGCGCCATTGCGGCGCCGATGTTAATCGCGTCACTTAACTTATCCATTTCCGCTTCGGAAAAAAACCGCTGTCTGCCTCCGGGCAACTGCTCGTGTAGAAGACCCTTTTGCCGGTCGATTTGCTGCTTTATGCTGTCTAAGAATATATCGACAGGGATCCCATCCGGCGATGCCGCGCCCTTGCCAAACAGCAAATAATCTGCAGTAATATTGAACATTCCGCAGATAACCGCGATAGTTTCAATATCAGGAGTGCGCCTGTTCTGTTCATACATGCCCACGGCACTGGCCGAAACGCCAAGATGGTCGGAGAGTTCCTTTTGTGTCAGTTTCGCGCTGCGCCTCAACTCACGTATTCTCTTGCCAATCATTTACTCCCCTCCAGTTATCACTAGGATAACATATCACACAATGCGTGATATGTCAATGATAAACATGCCTATAAAAGCGGTTGCGTTTTTGTCGAAATTGCACAAAGACATTAAGTTTCGATTATTTTATAACCACATGCGTTGACAAGGCGAGTATTTTTATAACTCTCTATCGGGTTTTTATGAGTGTAGTTTTTATGTTGATGTCCAAAAAAGTGAAACATTGGCTGATATTTGTCAAGCAGCTCAACGAAACATTCAAACCCTTTATGAAATAAATCCTCACCGTCGCCCAGACCGAAAGCGGGCGCGTGTGTAACTAAGATATCAAATCCCTCTGCGCGTTTTAACGTGAGCTTTAACCTCCTGATACGCCGCGACATATCCTCCTCAGAATACTGGTGTATATCCCTGTGCGGACTACGGCAACCGCCTAGACCGAGTATCCTAAGCCCGCGTATACTGACAAGTTTTCCATCGATGTTAACGCAACCCTCAGGCGGGGCTTCTTCAAAGCATTTATCGTGATTTCCGGGGACATAAAAAAGCGGCGCTCCCACCATGGTTACTAAAAATTCCAAATAGGATGCCGCGAGGTCGCCGCAAGACAGAATTATGTCGATGCCTGAGAATACGGCTTTATCGAAATAATCCCAAATATAACGGCTTTCTATGTCCGATACCAATAAAATCCTCATAAATACTCCCAAGCCGAACATATTTATTTTGCGGGCATATACTAGGCTGATAAGAGGAGGTAGCGCGCAATGAAAAACGGTTACTTTGATAGCCCTTATACTATACAGTGGTTAGAACATGAACCGGACGTCACTGTCTATAGTTATTATAGATGTCCAAGGTTTAACAGCGTTAATAGTTATACCATACGAAAAACGAGGTGTCATAGCGTCAATAGTTATATAATCCGTAAAATAAAATCTGTTATGCCCGAGCCTGAGCGCGAGCCTTATCCCCTGACGCGCCAATCGTTCGCATACACAGAGAGATCATCTCGTCCGTGTTCGTGCCCATATAGGGCGTGACGCCCATTTTCATGTCAATCTCGAAGTCGAAACAGGCGGCAACGTCGTGCAGTACCGTTTTTAGTATGCGCCGTGCCGCCATAATCGCTGTGCGCTTATCCGACTCGGCAAGCAAAAGTCCGAAGCTGTCGTCGCCCAGCCACGCAACGTGATCGATAAGCCTTACGCTTTTACTGATTATATAGCCGATATATTTCATAACATGTTTGCGGTGTCCATCGTCGGTGATCCTGTCGGGGAGTATGACCTTGAAGACCGCGATGGAAAACGGGCGGTCATAGCGCCGCTGGCGATAGGCCTCGGGCGCCACGGATTGCTCCAGTCCTTTCTTATTCAACAGGCCCAAGGTCAGGTCATGTGTCTCGCGGTAACTGTCCCATTGTCCGATTAGGACGGCCTCTTCCTGTGTAGACGCCATGGTCTTGAATTGTACAAGCAGGGGCGTTAAATCACGGTATCCCAGATAGATATGCCATTGACCGTTCTCACACACGGCGAATTTGGTAAACGAATATTCGTTTACCCTACCCGTGCGTTTGTCTTTTTCAGAGACGCTGACCTTAAACTCCTCAGCACGGTATTTAATTTTTTCGTCCACTTTAAGGTCGTCATGACGGCGGAACAACTCAATATTAAAGCTCCCGATTTGATAGATTGCTGCTACAGACTCCTGCCACTCTACATAACTGCCGTAGCTGAAGCGCTGCTTGTCCAAGTCTGAGATAAGCGCAAATGCCTCGCGAAAATTCCTTGATGAAATTTTATTAAAGTAATCACGCAGTACAGTGTTTGCGGCAGGCGTACCCATATCCTTTCTCGGTGGCGGAGGCGGCGCGGGTTTAGATGGTGGTGTTTTATTTACGTAAACCACACGCTCACGGACTTCTACACGTGGTGTTGCCGGCACACGCGTACCCAGACGCCGCGTCCATTCAGCATGGAACGCGCGCCTCTGCTTGGAATCCGAAAGAACCTCGTATGCAAAGTTTATCTGCTTTATCTTTTCAGGCGCAAGGGTAGAGGGGTTTACATCAGGATGATATTTTTTACAAAGACGCTTATATGCGCTCTGGATAATCTCGATCTCCGCGTCAGGATGAACCTGTAATACACTGTAATGATCCTGCCAATGCTCCAAGAAAACTCACCTTCCAGCACAAATTGTGTAGTAATGATAATATGTCACACAGTATATTGTATTGCTTGTCCGGCGTTATGTCAAGTGTAAACTGAAAATTATTTCAATCATTGCTCTAGATATATTTACCATAAGTTTCTTTAAAGCACGCTTGTTCCCCTAAAAACTACCGTCCAAGCAAAAATTCTAGACAGGGCTCAACATACATGTTATTTTATGGTTGATTTAAGCACTGTTAACAATTTGCAAACAACCAATTAAAAACATTGACTTTTCAATATATGGAGGTTAAAATATACTTGTTGCGCTTTTAATAAATGTATTTAGTCAAGAGGAGGGCGTATTTTATGAATGAAAACCAATGGAACGACGAAGGCAAACAGCCGCCAATCGAAATGAAACCGGTGAAACCACCTACACGTAAGCTAAGGACATATGTTTCCGTTGTCATAGCTTTGATTTTACTGCTGATCCTGTCTTTCGACAGCATTTATATGCTGAATACAGGGCAGGAGGCTGTCATCACGCGTTTCGGGTCATACAAAAATACCGTGACGACAGCGGGTCTGCAGTTTAAACTGCCGATTATTGAAGCTAGACATATCGTTAATGTTTCGGCGATCAGACGTTTAGAGTTTGGATTCCGCTCGACTTCACCCGGTGCCGATACGTATACGGTTGTGCATAATGAAGCGTCTATGCTCACCGGCGACGAAAACCTTGTTCTCGCCGACTGGGCGATAATGTACCAAGTCAGGAACAGTTATAACTATTTGTTTAAGGTAAATGACCCCGAACGCGTTCTGCGCATTATCTCCGAGTCGGCGTACAGGCGTGTTGTCGCCTCGCATCCGTTAGAGGCTATTCTAACCGACAGAAAGGCTGCCATACAGAACGAAGTACAGATGGATTTACAACTAATAGCTGACAAGTATGAATTGGGCATTATTATTTTGGCGGTAGAGCTTCAGGATGCCCAGCCGCCCGATCAAGTAAAAGCGGCGTTTTTGGATGTCTCCGCCGCGAGAGAGGACAAGAGCGCCACAATAAACGAAGCCAGCAAATATGAAAACGAACATCTCCCCATAGCGCGCGGCGAAGCTGCTAGACTTATAAACGATGCCGAGGCGTATAAGGCGCGGCGCATCAACGAGGCAGAGGGAACTGTCGCCCGTTATCTTGCCATAGAAGCTGAATACAGAGTGCGGCCGGATATAGTGCATACAAGAATGTACCTTGAAATGCTCAGGGACGTTCTCCCCGGAGTAAAACATATATATATTGTTGATGAAAACAGCAACACATTGCAATTTCTGCCGCTTAACGACGCGGCGATGGGGGTGGGGAGATGAAGAAAATAGCTGCTAGAATAATACTGGGCATAATTGCCTTTATTGTCCTTATTGCTCTACTTAATTCGTTCTTTATCGTTCACGAAGGTGAATCAGCGCTGGTTCAACGGTTCGGAGAAATCAAGGCTGTTTATATCAGGGATGATATGCCTGATATGGATCAAATCCATGCTCAACTAAGAGAAGAGAATTACGGTGATGTGAGAGTATATGTGGGAACAGGAATTAAACTAAAAATTCCTTTTGTTGACAACGTGATTAAATACTCGAACAAGTTGACGACCTATGACACACCCTCGCGCGGAGTTATCACCTCAGATCAAAAAGTGCTTACCTTTGACAACAACGCTCAGTGGCGTATTGAAAATCCCGTGCTGTTTTTCACAAGAGTCAGTACAATGGCAAACGCGATGGACAGGATCGACAACATCGTCTATGCCCGCATGAGAGACAAGGTGGGTAAAATGGACTCGCATGTCCTTATCGCCGATAAAGAAGCCGTTATAGAAATGCTTGACGAGCTTGCTGCAGAGGTGAGCCTTCAAACATGGGATTTCGGTGTCAGAGTGGTCGATATTCGTATCAGGCGCACGGATTTACCGTCGGATATTTACGAGAGCATTTATAACCGTATGAACACCGAGCGTGAACGTATAGCCATGCAATACCGCAGTGAGGGCAGAGAAGAAGCTATTGAGATAAGATCTAAGACAGACCGTCAAGTCGTTGTTATAACCAGTACCGCCAGACGTCAGGCTGAGATGCTGATGGGTGAGGGCGATGCCGAGGCGGCGAGAATATTCAACGAAGCATACGGCAGAGATCCCGTGTTTTTCGAGTTCTATAACATGCTAATGACATACCGCGAGACCATAGGCAGCTCTACAACGCTGGTTATCCCGCACTCATCGCCGTTTGCGCGATATTTGATGGGAATCGCCGCGCCGGAGGTCAGCGCAGTGCCACCGCCAGCAGTCCCGGTGACTGTATTAGAGGACGAGGAATAATGCGCGCGCCCCCGTCGTCTGCGACAGGGGCAGGTGCCCTGCCGGGTAATGCGGGGGCATTGCCCGCAACCCCTAATATGTAAAGGCGACAAAACACCAACGATAAACGGGCGGGGTTTAATCCCTGCCCGCATTTTTAACCATTATTTACCCTGCGTTTTTATGTCTTTCAATGAACTCCTCGATCTTTCCCTCTCCAATAAGGCATGTTATTGTCCGGTTCTTTTTGTAGCGACGGCGTATATATCACCGATCGCCGACCGCCAGATCTTCGTCAAGCATTATTAATTCGGCTCATTCTCAGCGTACACTTCCGCGGGACCCTTGTCGATTAGAACGGCGTCAACACGCGCACATTATACACAGGTGTCAAATGTTCGTCAAGGGTCGCTGCATAAATTTACAAGGTTTTTAAAAATCTCGTTAGATAAAGCGCTGTTATGTCGTTCGGGATGCCACTGGTAAGCCATCACAGGTAACGAATTATGTGAGAAAGCCTCGATTATACCGTCAGGGCTTTTTGCGGTAACTGTCAGATTTTCGCCTAAATCGTCAATCACCTGATGGTGGGAGGAGTTGGCCTCGACATGTTTTCCCTCCAATTCGACCATGTGAAAGCTGTCTTCGCCGTTTGCTTTCGAACCGTGTCCGTCTATATCTTGGATTAGTGTACCACCGAAGTATACATTTATGACCTGCATCCCGCGGCAGATGCCCATCACGGGTTTGCCGAGCGATATAAACGCATCCAGCATGGACAGCTCGAGTATATCGCGGTTTAAGTCGATGTTTCTTGAGTCTGTGTTTTCCTGCCCAAAAAACTCCGGTCGCATGTCACCGCCGCCCGATAATAACAGGGCACTATAAATAGCGGCAGCTTCGCGCGCAATGATCCCGGCCTTATGCCATGAGAGCGTATCCGGTGTGAGTATGATTTTTGAATTTGCCCCAGCGCGGTCAAGTGCCGCTATGTAATTTTTGGGGTGTTGTCCGGCGGTTATTACAATTGTCATGTCGTTTTCCTCCTGTTTTGTGGTGATACTAATAAAATATTCATTTGCCTATTGATTTTTTCCAAAATATTGTTTATACTTGCTATAATATTACTACGCCACTAAACAGCAGCAATTTTCCAGCAGTCTTTTTGCCGCCATGCGGTACGACAAATCCTTGAAAGGCACTAGCATTCCTGCGGCTTTGCCGCACCGCCTGACAACAAAAATTCTCGTTGTTAAATTGTTGCTGTTTAATGGCGAAGTAATAACTTCGGAAAATCTTTGGAGGTGTGAATTATGGCGTATTATATCAATGACGATTGCATCAGCTGCGGAGTATGTGAGCCCGAATGCGCGGTATCCTGTATTTCCGCAGGGGATGACAAGTTTGTTATCGACGAAGAGGCTTGCATAGATTGCGGCGCGTGTGACGGGGTATGCCCTGTCGATGCTATCAAAGCGCGGTAAACAATCAAAAACACGTAGGGTCGGGCTTCCATGCCCGACCGTTTGCGTTTTTGGTGGCAGCTCAGGGGCACGGAGGTGGAACCCCCGTGTTGCCCGGCAGATCACCTGCCTTATACTCTCCAGAACCGAAACTTAGATTTCTTATACGGCAAATAGCACAGCGCGATGATCACCGCAATAAACAGAGCTTGAAGGTATCCGAAATTGCGGCCGGCCGCCCAATATACAAGCAACGCATCTGCAAACAACCCGAGTATACCCAGTAGGAATATGTTGAACGGCAGAATGATAAGGTTTATCAGGGGGCGCAGATAAGTGAAGAATATTGTCATCAACACGACACAGATTATTATTTGACGTATCTCCATATCTGTGTTGAATAAGAAACATCCCGCCAGCAGCCCCAGCGTACAGCCAATCAAACGATTAAACAATAATTTCATAAAATCCGCACCTCCCCTTATAAAGTCCTGACACGGACTCTTACTGTGCCATCTTTATCAATCGCTTGTACATCCACGTTAATCGTCGATTGGGTCAACGCATACAGAAACGCCTGTACCGCGTCCGCGCCCTTTCTTACCCTTGCTCCGAAATGTCCGGGGATCAACCCCAGATACCCGTCAAAAGATATGATAGCGTCGTGCAGGACAAACAGAGCAATAGGGATAGGCGGTATCCAGACACCGCGGCCGCCAACCTCTGATTTGAATTTGACATTTACACACAGCAGATTAGCCGACATAGATCCTTACCTTCATTTTCGTATCCTCGTGGTCGATGTCCGCACTTACAATGTCCTCATCCAGAGACTCCATAGTGTCCAGTATTTCACCCAGCTTTATGCCGGATATGTCGATGCCCTGTTCTTCCATTGCTTCCCGTGCCGCTGTTGGTATACAGCTTTCCAGTATGCTGTCAACCATCCGACCGAGAGCCATGGGCACGGCGACATCGACCTTTATTTTCTGATCATCCTCAATATTCCCGTCTACCTTAACCCTTAGCTTTTTACCACCGCTAGTGACGTTGACGGTTGAGGTATGGGGCTTATCTTCCAACGCGTCAAGCAGTTGTGTGGCTTCGGCGGCAGAGATTTTGCCGTCTTGCAGCATTTCTAGAATTTTTTGTTTTTCAGCGTTCATGGTTTATAACCTCCTTAATTTTTCAATAGCGTCTGCGGCGCTTATCTCGCCGTCCGACAGACGCGACAATATATCTTTTTTATCCGCGGGGTTTTCACTTTCAAGCCCGAGCGCGTTTAGCGCGCTTTCGAGCATATTCTTGACCGTGGGATAGCTGACACCCAGAGCCTTTTCCACATCTTTGATCGAACCGCGGCTGCGCAGGAACGTTTCGATAAACGTCAGGTGTTTATCCTCCAGCGCGCAGAATCGGCATGGGGCAAACGTTCCAGTCAGTTCGGTGTTGCAGCGGTTACAGCGCAAATGCGTTATGTCCATGATATGCTCGCACACGGGGCATTTGCTTGGCGCGTGTCGTTTCATAAAGTCACCCTTTCCCAGGATAATTAGGAATTATTACATCGATTTAACTGATCAGTGATTATATGATAACATGGTAAATTAATTTTGTCAATAGACAAATTAAAAACATTTATATAAGAATTAAAAATATTAATATGTCATTTTTGTGTCGGATCATTGGATCGCCCGATTTGATTCATTCACCTATGCCCTGAAATTCGGCATGTTATTAATGGCTGAGGTGTTTGTGCGCAGAGGAGAAGTTTGCGGAGAAGATTAAATTCTGCTAAAGTAAATTCCGTATAAAATAACTCTTGAATAATTTGCCACGCTATTATATAATGATACGGGTTTAATAAATTTATTATACGGAGGTTTTTATTAATGAGCATCAAAATTGGTATCAATGGCTTTGGGCGTATCGGACGCCTTGTGTTCCGCGCGGGACTTAATAATCCGGAAATAGAATTTGCCGGCATAAATGACCCCTTTATGAGTCCGGACTATATGGCGTATATGCTGCGCTATGATACTGTCCACGGCCAGTTCAAGGGCGACATCTCTTATGATGACAGTTCCATCACCGTCAACGGTAATAAAGTCATGTTTTACGCGGAGAGAGATCCCAAAGATATTCCCTGGGGAAAAATTGGCGTAGAATATGTCGTCGATGCGACAGGTATTTTCCATTCGAAGGATAAAGCTCAGGCACACCTTGACGCGGGCGCTAAGAAAGTCGTTTACACCGGCCCCTCGAAGGATGACACACCGATGTTCGTTATGGGCGTTAACCACACGAATTATACTAAAGATATGAATTTTGTGTCCAACGCTTCCTGCACGACTAACTGCCTTGCGCCTCTCGCCAAGGTTATCAACGATAAATTCGGCATTGCTGACGGTCTGATGACCACCGTACACGCCATGACAGCTACCCAGCTTACGGTTGACGGCGCATCTAAAAAAGACTGGCGCGGCGGACGTGCGGCGTCGGGTAACATTATACCCAGCTCAACAGGCGCTGCCAAGGCCGTGGGAGTAGTAATTCCCGAGCTGAAAGGCAAGCTGACCGGCATGGCATTCCGCGTTCCCACGCTGAATGTCTCCGTAGTTGACCTTACAGTTAACCTTAAAAAGCCCGCTAAGTATGACGAGGTCTGCGCGGCGATTAAAGCGGCCGCCGACGGTGAGATGAAGGGTATCCTTATGTACACCGACGAGATGGTCGTCTCGTCCGACTTTATCGGCGAGGCTTGTACCTCTATTTTCGACGCGAAGGCCGGTATCGCCCTGACCGACACGTTTGTCAAGTTGGTCGCTTGGTATGACAACGAGTGGGGTTATTCCGTAAAGGTGCTTGATTTAATCATGTATATGGACAGTGTGAAGTAGGGCACGATGTCCGTATAGCGTCGCCGCAAATACAGATAGTTTTTACGGGCGGGGATTTTATCCTCGCCCGTTCTTCAGGCTTTAATAATTACTATTTATTATAAGTGTTTTTCACAAACCTTCGGAGCGGCAGGAGAACATCCGATAAACAATATCCCAACTGATAGAAAGAATAATATGCTTTTTGACTTCATAATAGCGCCCTCTTATACTAGGGTACCATAATCTTAATATCACTTTAATGAACCTTTTATCTCATATATTTATCCAGTTCAATTATTTCTTTATCAATCGGTTCTTTACCACCGGCCGCCAGCCAGCCGCATGTGAATGCCCGCCGCGTCAGTCTGAATATTGCGTCATTTGTATCATCATGCACTTCGTCGTCTAAAAATTTATCGAAGGCTTTTTCAAAGTCAGTCATGGTGTTACCTCCAATGTTATAGCTGCAATATAGCGCTTTGACAAACGCTATATTATTATTTATAGCGAGAAGGGGGATTCCCCCCTTCACAATCCCCCTTTTGGTTACATGGGGCTGTGGTATACGTTTTATTAATTTGCTATAGTATTTGCTTGACAGGGGCAATTTATTTTTGTATTATTATTGAGATAAATTGCGGAAAACAGGAGAGGGCTTGTCATGCACAAATTTGCATATACCCGCACGTTCGGTTGTCGGCAAAACGAGACGGACACCGAGCGTCTGCGCGGCGCGCTGGCAGCCCAAGGCTACACACTTACAGATGATGTTGAGGCCGCCGACCTAGCCCTTATAAATACATGCGCCGTGCGTGAACACGCGGAATCACGCGCGTTTGGCCATATCGGCGAGTTAAAGCGCTGGAAACGCGAGCGCCCCGGGCGAGTTCTGATTGTATGCGGCTGTATGGCGGAGCAGGACGAGGTAAAGCAAAAAATCAAGCAGTCATATCCGCATGTCGATATTGTGTTCGGTACAATGCCGCCGCCTGAGTTTCAAACGCTTGTGGAGAACATACAGCGTAAACCGCCGCCGACGGCTGGTATTCCTATTATAAGCGGATGTGATAATTATTGTTCCTATTGCATAGTCCCGTATGTCCGCGGACGCGAAGTAAGCCGGGATGCCGATGAGATCATCTTTGAGATCGAGGGGCTTATCAAAAAGGGCTATAAGGATTTCCAGCTTTTGGGTCAAAATGTAAATTCATATAATTACAACGAGTTAGACTTTGTAGGGCTGCTTGGCAAAATATGCGTTCTAAAAGGTGACTTTTGGGTGCGATTTATGACAAGCCATCCCAAGGATTGCTCGGTAGAACTTTTAGAGTTTATGTCGAAGAACCCAAAGATGGCGCGTCAATTGCACCTGCCTCTGCAAGCGGGCAGTGACAGCGTACTTGAAGCGATGAACAGGCGTTATACTGCGGCGCATTATCTCGCGCTTGTTGAACGGGCGCGGGAGTTGATGCCTGATTTGACGGTGACGAGCGACGTTATAGCGGGATTCCCGGGGGAGACAGAGGAAGATTTTGAAGGGACGCTTACTCTTGTAAAGCGTATTGAATTTGATTCACTGTTTACATTTATTTTTTCGCCTCGGCGCAATACGCCCGCGGCGGACCTTGAACAGCTGCCGAAAGAAGTAAAACAAGCGCGTTTGAATAAGCTGTTGGATCTTCAAAACGCCATATCAAACCGCAGACACGCAGCTCTGGTCGGCACGACACAGCGTGTGCTAATTGACGCTTATGACGCGCAAAACGAACGTCCGCTGTCCGGGCGCACATCCGGCGGGCGTCTTGTGCGTTTGACCTGCGATAACGGTCGTGATGAAAAACAAGTCGGACAGTTTATTTATACCAAGATAACAGGACATAATTCATGGAATTTATTTGCTTAAACATTAAATAAATACAAGACAGGCGTTTTGGATTTATGTCCGCATTGCTTATTTTAATTGACAAATATTTAATGTTTAATCTGTAATTGCCAGTGTAATCATTATAAAAATACTCATACTATTCACGCGACCCGAATATTATGGAGGTTTTTATAATGAAAAAATCTATATCAATAATCGCGGGCGGTCTTATGGTTATGAGCAGCCTTTTTGGCTGCGCCACGGGACCCACTCGCGCTTACCCCACAGCGACACCTGCGGGAAATAACCCGAGAACCACCGTTACGCACGCGCCCTATCACGCGGCTCCCCGCGCGACAGCGGCTCCTCGTACAACAACGATGCCGCGTAACCTCGTGCCGAATATCAACACGATGCCCGGCACAATGACTACCCCGAATATTACACCCTATGGGCATGGCAACCAGACCACTCCCCGCTCCGGAATGACGACTACTCCCCGCTCTGGAATGACGACTACTCCCCGTACCGGACAAGGCACGGAGGTTGCTCCCCGCACCGATACGACCCACCGCGGCACCCATACCCGCCGCCACGCAACACATCATCGCGGCCGCACCGCCGACCGCAGCAGAACCGCTACGCATCACCGCGCAGCCACCCACCGTGGTGTTACGCACGCTATGCCAGGAACAGCTGCCAGATAACCTTAGCGAATAACAAAAGAATGGGGATTGACCAATCGGTCAACCCCCATTTTTATTTTCAAAAACATCTCGCCCTATCCTGAAAAATTGCCCTTTTATTCTTTAAGTATGCCCATTCACTCCTTTTATATTGACAAAAATCGACCCCTCCTATAGTATATAATAAACACTAAGCCGAATATGTTATGAGGGGTGTTTCTATGGTGCTGAGGAATTTGAGGTAGGGCAGGTACCCTGCTGGGCAATGCGGATACTCGCAAACGTGAAAAACAACTATACATTTAAGAGAGGTTGTTCAAAATGAAAATTAAAAACCGCAGAACTATCAGCTTGGTTGTTTGCATTGGTCTTATACTTACAGGTAGTGCTTTCGCAATCGAGAGTGATGACAATATTGAGCTTGACATATGTAATAATGAAATGGCAACTGACTATGTTGACAATTACCGCCATGAAGCATATGATGAAAGCATAAACGAGGACGAGTATGAGTATACGTGCGGAAAGTGTGTCATTTTTAACCGTTCCCAATATTATATAGATAATTACACGGACGCGGAAAAGAGAGAGATCGAAGCTTCTGTGTGTAAGGCGCTGACCCAAATTCATCTCGAATCTCCCCCTTTATCAGAAGATCAAATTAAAAATGCGATCTACATAGAGGATTTAGAAACCATGCTTGCGGAGCGAATGAACGATTCCGGTTTTGGACAGGATCACGAACTCACGGAAGACGAGATAAACAGCCTCCTCGATGCTATGGGTAGTTTTGATTCGCCCATTATGGCTAATAATGCGCACTTAAGAGGTCCATATAGTTATTCCTTTCCTATTTGTAATAATCATTACATATACCCTAATGCAAGCGGGCGATATATATGTGTCTATACTCTTTATGATGTTTTCCAATGCTTATTTCATAATAATTGTGATATAATAGTGCCTGTAGGCACATTTACAGGGGTTATACACTAAGTAGTTCCTAGAAGCATGAATGGGGATTGACTAATTGGGCGGGGATTTATTCCCCGCCTATTGATTATATGACTTTACGATTTCTTCAATTTTCTGTATAAAGAGACATATTTCTTTGCCGAGGGCGTCCACGCGAAGTCCTGTGCCATGCCCACAGCCTGCATCTTGCGCCACGCCTCTTTATCCTTGTAAAGTTCGCAGGCCTCGTACAGCACGTGCATCATATCATCAGCATTATAGTTGGCAAACGTAAACCCATTGGATTTTGCGTTCGAGGGGTTATATACGACAGTATCTTTCAGTCCGCCTGTCTCGCGCACCAACGGTAGTGTGCCGTAACGCATAGAAATCATCTGTGACAATCCACACGGCTCGAACTGTGACGGCATCAGGAAGATATCGGTGCCTGCGTATATCTTTTGCGACAGAGTGGGGTTATACGTGATGTTAGCCGACAGCCGTCCCGCATAACTGTGCTGCATATTGTTAAACAAGTGTTCGTAATGCCAGTCGCCGCGCCCGAGTATAACGAACTGTAAATCCATATCCATCATGGAGTCAAGTCTGGAGATAACGAGGTCGATGCCTTTTTGCGGCGTCAGACGCGTGACCATAGCTACGACAGGTGTGGATTCGCTCTCCGCCAGGCCTAAGAGCTTTTGCAGATCACGCTTGCATTCCAGTTTCTTCTCAATGGTTTCTATGTTATAGTTCGCGGCGATATTCGGGTCGGTGGCGGGGTCGAATAACCTGGTGTCAATGCCATTGAGTATGCCGGTGAACTTCTCGCGATGAGAGTCTATTACACCTTCCAGCCCTTTTGAGAAGAAGCTATATCTCAGCTCGTCGGCGTAAGTCGGGCTAACAGTAGTGACAGCGTCGGACAGTTCGATAGCACCTTTCATCAGCGATATGCCGCCCATGAACTCCATTGTGCCGCCGTGCATCAGAGAATCTGGCAGCCCAAAGACATTCGAGAGAAGATATTGGTCATAGCGCCCCTGGAACTCAATATTGTGGATAGTAAAAACTGTTTTGATGCTCGCATAAGGCTCTATGTCAGGATATAGTACGCGCATATAGACAGGTACGAGCGCCGTCTGCCAATCGTTACAATGTACGACGTCGGGCGTCCAGTTAATCTCTGTCAGCATCGAGACAACAGCGCGCGAGAAGAATGCGAAACGTTCACCGTCGTCAAAAGAGCCGTACAGGTCGCCGCGGCGGAAGTAATACTCATTATCAAGGAAATAATAGGTAATATTATCTTTTTTAAGTTCGAAAAGACCGCAGTACAAGTTTCTCCACGCAAGCGGTACGTAGATGTATTTGACAAAGCGCATTTGCGTCCGCCATTCATCGGGTACCGCCGAATACAGCGGCAGCATGACCCTTACTTGATTGCGCTGTGAAGCGACCGCCTGCGGCAGTGCTCCTAATACATCTCCCAAGCCGCCGGTTTTGACAAACGGGGCAACCTCGCTGGCGACATAAAGAATATTCATGGTAATACCCTCCTAATATATTTACTCGCCCCATAAGGCGCGGCGCCCTCAATGCGCCGTTATGCTTACACGACAGAGTTTTTACTGATTGCGATCGGATAATTCGCGTGACCCATTAACATTCTCTCCTTGTTCACCTTGACATCTTTATCAGTAATTGCATAGCTTAGTACGGCGTCGTCTCCAATGGTAGTGTCCTGCATGATAATGCTGTTTTTTACAGTCGCGCCCTTTCCTATTTTAACGCCGCGGAAAATGACACTGTTTTCCACGCTGCCCTCGATTTGGCAACCGTCTGCCACGATGCAGTTTTTGACTGTAGAGTTGGGTCCGTAATAGGTCGAAGCCTCGTCGCGAACCTTTGTCTTGATCGGACGTGATTTTAAGAAGAGCTCCGCGCGCACATGCGGCTTTAACAAGTCCATGCTATGCGCGAAATAGCCTGACGTGGTTTGCAATTTCGCGGCATAACCGTCAAACACGTATGTGCCGATATTCAGCTTATCCGTCATGCCCTGTAACACGTCGCGGTCATAATTGTGCAGGTTATGAGCGGCGCAGTGCGATACGAGAGATAAGAGCAGCTTGCGCGATATAATACTGACGCCCAGATATTCCATCGCGCCCAGTTCAGTGCGTCCGATGATGACATCCTCGACGCGCTCGCGTCTCCCCTTTACCAGATAGGTTTCACTTTCGATAAGTCCCACAGGTTTAGTGGAGCAGACACAGGTAATGTCCCAACCGTATTTAAGGTGATAATCAAATATCTCCTCTAGCGGCAGATTGGCGACAAGGTCGCCGTCTGCAAGAACCAGATATTCATGTCTAACACGCTCGATATAGTCTCCGACATGGTGCAGCGCCTCCATCTTACCGCGATAGCTCTCGCGTACGCCGGCATAGCCAAAAGGCGGCAGGAGCCTTAAACCGCCGCGTTTACGCGCTAGATCCCAGTCCTTCCCGGCTCCTAGATGGTCAAGCAATGATTGGTAGCTCTCGCGCATGATGACGCCTACGTCATGGATGTCGGCGTTTACCATATTGGAGATCATAAAGTCGATGACGCGATACCGCCCGCCGAACGGGATGGACGAGACTGTTCTGTGTTCTATAAGCTCGCGCATACGCAAGTCTTTGTTATAAGCGAAAATCAATCCGTGCAGATCCGTCATTATTCGCTCACCTCCGGCAAATCCTCGGCGACCATCTCGCCGGCGGGAACAACACATCCTGTACCAACGGTAACACCGGCAGCTACGACAGCTATTTTCATATCAGAGGTATGTTCCTGTGTGCTGCCAACGCGTGTCCCCGGCTGTATATGCGCGTCCTCGGCGATTATAGCGTATTCGACGACGGCATCGCGCCCGATGACCGCACCCGGCATGATAATAGAATATTTAACTTGCGCGCCCTCTTCAACAGTCACGCTATGGAACAATACGGAATTGTCAATAGTGCCATAGATTTGACAGCCCTCTGTTATAAGTGAGTGGCTGACAGACGCGTTCATGCCGACAAAATGCGGTGGTGCCGTCGGGTTACGGGCATATATCCTCCAGTTGTTGTCATGGAGGTTTATATCACAGCCGCCGGGCAGCATTTCCATGTTGGCTTCCCACAGGCTTTGAATCGTTCCGACGTCTTTCCAATAGCCGTCGAAACGGTAAACCATCAGCTTTTCATCATTTCTAAGCATGTTCGGGACGATATTTCCGCCAAAGTCATTTTTCGACTTCGGGTCAGCTTCGTCCTCGATAAGATATTTCTTCAGCTTTTTCCAGTTGAATATATAAATGCCCATGCTGATGAGATCGGATTTAGGATTCTTCGGTTTCTCCTCGAATTCATAGACCGAGCCGTCGGGGCTCGTGTTCAAAACGCCGAAACGGCTAGCCTCCTCTATCGGGACTTTTAACACCGCTATCGTACAGTCCGCCTGCGTCTTTTTATGCTGGGCAAGCATTTTGGAGTATTCCATCTTGTATATATGATCGCCGCCGAGAACCAGCACATATTCCGGGTCATAATGGTCAACAAAGGTCATGTTTTGATAGATAGCGTTGGCGGAGCCCTTGTACCACTCGCCACCCTTGCCGCGCATATATGGTGGTAGGACGTGGACGCCGCCCTCTAACCGGTCGAGATCCCACGGCTGACCGGAGCCGATATATGCGTTAAGCTCATGAGGCTGATACTGTGTTAAAACGCCGACGGTATCAATGTTCGAGTTTATGCAGTTCGATAACGGGAAGTCGATAATCCTGTACTTGCCGCCAAAGGGGACAGCGGGTTTTGCTACATTAGCGGTCAGAACGTAAAGACGGCTTCCCTGTCCTCCTGCAGGCAGCATACAGACACATTCTTTTTTAGCAATCAAAGAAAACACACCTTTCCAAGATTCTTAATCTAGGGGTTCGGGGGGACAGGCGCCCTGTCGGGAAATGCGGGGGCTCCGCCCTCCGGAGGGGTGGCGCCGCAGGCGACGGGGGCTGCGTGCCCAGGGCACCTGCTCTACAGTTCTATTCTTTTTAGAAATACCGCGCCGAACGGCGGTACCGTAAGCTGGAAACTTTGCTCTTTGCCATGCCACGGAAAATATTCGGTTCCGAGATCATGCGGGTTAGTATTACCCCAACCGCCGAACTCCATGCTGTCGGAGTTGAGTATCTCACGGTAAATACCCTCTGTAGGAACGCCTATGCGGTAGCCCAGTCTGTTAAGCGGGGAGAAATTGAATATAGCGATAAGTTCTCCGCCTGTAAGATTCTTACGGCAAATGCCGAGAGTGTTGCCTTGATAATCGTCGTTACACAGCCATTCGAACCCATCCCAACTCATATCGTTCTCCCAGAACTCACTGTGTTCTAGGTAAAGGTTGTTTAGTGTCTTGACGTAATGCTGCAGCTGTCTGTGACGATCAAATTCGAGCAAATGCCAATCCAGCGAGCGAGCCTCGCTCCATTCGGCGAACTGCCCGAACTCAGCGCCCATAAACAGGAGTTTTTTGCCCGGATGTGCCATCATATACGAGAGGTATGTGCGCACACCTGCGAACTTATCATCGTAATATCCGGGCATTTTATATATCAGCGAGCCTTTCATATGCACGACCTCGTCATGTGATATGGGCAGCAGATAATTCTCGGAAAAGGCATACATCATTGAGAATGTCAGGTTATTATGTTTGTACTGCCTGAAAATCGGGTCGGTTTTCGCATATTCAAGCGTATCGTTCATCCAACCCATGTTCCACTTGAAGTTAAAGCCCAACCCGCCCATATACGTGGGCTTTGTCACCATAGGCCATGCTGTGGACTCCTCAGCGATCATAAGTGTGTGTGGGAATTGGGCGAACACAGCCTCGTTTAATTTTCTTAAAAAGTCAATTGCCTCTAAGTTTTCGCGTCCGCCGTGGATATTGGGGCGCCATTGCCCCTGTTTCTTGCCGTAGTCCAGATATAGCATACTGGCGACCGCGTCGACACGAAGCCCGTCAATATGGTAATGCTCCAGCCAGAACAGCGCGGAAGACATCAAAAATGAGCGTGTCTCGTTGCGGCCGAAGTCGAATACGCGCGTCCCCCATTCGGGGTGTTCGCGCTTTATTGGGTCGGAATATTCGTAACAGCAGGTGCCGTCAAACTCAATAAGCCCGTGCCCGTCCTTTGGGAAATGCGCCGGTACCCAATCCAATATCACGCCAATACCCGCCTGATGGCATTTATCCACAAATGCCATGAAATCATGCGGTGTTCCAAAGCGCGAAGTGGGCGCAAAATACCCCGTAACCTGATAGCCCCACGATAAGTCGAGCGGGTGTTCAGTCACAGGCATAAGTTCGATATGCGTATACCCCATCTCTTTTACATAGGGTACGAGCATGTCGGCAATCTCGTTATAGGTCAGCAAAGTGTCATCGTCTCCGCGCCTCCACGAGCCAAGATGTACCTCGTAAATGTTAATGGGCTTGTTATACGGCTCGGACTTCGCGGCAAACCAATCCGCGTCGTTCCACTCAAAGCCCGATATATCGTATACTTTAGACGCGGTAAGCGGACGTGTTTCGGAGTGGAACGCGTAAGGATCGACCTTTTCGCGCCAATCACCCTGCTTGGTCTTTACGGCGTATTTATAAGATGTGAACTGGGTTAGCTTAGGTATGTACAACTCCCACACACCGACAGATATTTTCTTCATTGGGTGCTTGTCCCGGTTCCAATCATTAAAATCGCCGATAATCGACACGTTTTGCGCATCTGGAGCCCACACGCGGAACATGACACCTTTCCTGCGCCCCTCATTAACCATATGCGCGCCGAGGGCATTATATGCGCGGCTATCACAGCCCTCGTGGAATAGATACAGATGCAGATCCAGAGCTCCCTGTCCCGCTGTCTTTTCCGAGGTTTCCAATGTCTCTGCAGTTTGAGGTTTTTCCGATTTTACAGTTGTCTTAGGTTTCCTCGGTTTATCTGCCATTATGCCAACACCTCTCCGTAAACTTCGCCGTTAAGACCGGCGGCATTGCTCTCATCATAGTCAATGTGCATTGCAGGCGCGAAATTGGCGTGGACGCGGCATACTACCTCATCAAAGATAATCCCGCGCTCGCCGCCGACCTTGACAGAGACGATCTGCTTATCTTTCAGTCCATGCTGCTGGGCGACATCAGGTGTCAGGTGTATATGGCGTTTAGCGGCGATCGCACCCTCTGTGAGCTCGACGCTTCCGGCGGGGCCGACAATTTTTAGCGCCGCGCTTCCGGCAATGTCGCCGCTCTCCCGTATGGGAGGCGCTATACCAAGGACGCGCGCGTCGGTCAGGGATATTTCAACCTGTGTAGCGGGACGCTCGGGTCCTAATATGGACACCTTATCAATCGCGCCGCGAGGACCTTCAATGCGTATTTTCTCTTCCGTAAGATATTGCCCGGGCTGCGAAAGCTCGCGTTTGTTGTGCAGACCGTGATCCTCTCCGAACAAAATCGCCAAATGCTCTTTTGTGACGTGCGCGTGGCGCGCCGAAGATTCCACAATAATTTTTAGCATAAAAGATCCTCCGTAACATATTATTTCAGATAACCAAATGTTTTTATACTTGTACACAATTTTACCACATATGCTCATATATAGCAATAGTTATTTTAATACTTACAGGAAAACATTAACTGTAAAATTTTATTTTTTCGACAGGTATTTACAAATTGTAATATTTGTGTTATAAAGAAGCTGTTAACGATTGATTTATAACTAACTGTATATTATTCCGGTGCAGAAGGCTGCACTATAAGCTAAGAGTTGCGTGCCGGAATAATACTTGATTGTAGATTATATTATGGCGGCGGTAAGCTAAATATATGTGCTGCTATAATGCCGCCGCAATAAATTGTCCCTGTAAGGAGTGAGCATAATGAGCACGGATTTTTCACGGGCTCTTAGCCTGTTGAGGCAAGAGAGGGGCGTTAGCCAGCGTGTGGCGGCAAAAGACTTGGGTGTATCTCAGGCTCTTTTGTCACACTATGAGAACGGTGCGCGCGAACCCGGGCTTAAATTTCTTGCAAAGGCCTGTGACTATTACGATGTAACGGCTGATTTTATGATCGGGCGCACGATGATGCGCGATGGCGCGGGCATACAGCCCGAGCTGCTTTTCGACGCGGCGGCGGACAGGGATAACCGTCTGCGCGGATCGGCGGCGGCTCTGATGTCAAAACGGCTTTTGTGCAATTCGATAAGCCTTTTGTTTGATATATTGGGCAAAACGGGTCACCGCGGGCTTATTTCTGCTGTGCTGAGATATTTTTCGGCAGCTTTTTATAAAATATTCAGGCTTATATTTGTACATGCCGGACGCAGCCCCGCCGGTTTTTTCTCCGTGCACGAGTCGTATTACGCGCCTGCCTGTGATGCCGAGTTTTTCAGCGCCGAGGCAAAGATACGCGCGATATT
>Ga0123353_10000215_pt1 | contig 72944 bp, 65 predicted proteins | sample TergutLab28metaG_3_FD_92763 | JGI IMG/M metagenome (GOLD analysis project Ga0123353, IMG submission 92763) | Labiotermes labralis P3 segment gut microbial communities from Petit-Saut dam, French Guiana - Lab288 P3 | ecosystem: Host-associated > Arthropoda: Insects > Digestive system > Gut ... | reverse complement strand
GCCCGAGTGCGACGTCAAAATCGCGATGGATGTGGCCTCCTCCGAGTTCTATAACAAGGAGACCGGCAAGTACGACCTGGCCGGGGAGGGCCGCAGCCTGACCGCGGCGGAGATGATCGACCTCTACGAATCCCTCTGCGACGAGTTCCCAATTATTTCCATCGAGGATGGACTGGACGAGAACGACTGGGACGGCTACAAGCTGCTGACCAGCCGCCTGGGCGGGCGCATCCAGCTCGTGGGCGACGACTTCTTCGTGACCAACGCCAAGCGCCTGGCGCGCGGCATTGAGCTGGGCATGTGCAACTCCATCCTCATCAAGGTCAACCAAATCGGCAGCCTGACGGAAACCTTTGAGGCCATTGAGATGGCGAAACGCGCGGGCTATACGGCCGTGGTTTCTCACCGCTCCGGCGAGACGGAGGACGTAACGATTGCGGACGTCGCCGTCGCCACCAACGCGGGCCAGATCAAGACCGGCTCCATGAGCCGCACGGACCGCATCGCGAAGTACAACCGCCTGCTGAAAATCGAATCGCAGCTCGGTGACGCGGCGGTCTACGGCGGACTGCAATCCTTCTATAATCTGAAGAAGTGAGCGCCGCAGAAATGCCAATAACCCGCCCAAGAGAACACACGCTTTTGGGCGGGTTGATTTTGTTGTCAGTGTATCCCCACTCTCAAAAAATTTACAGTTTCTCTACCCCAAAACCGCCTTTTTATGCTACAGTTCAGAATAAGTTCCCGTTTCCGCTTTACAGCGCGGGCAAAATAGCATAAAATAGACTTTAATAAAATAAACAGCAAATAAGGGGGCAACCACATTGCGGGCTGTATATGAACGCATTCTTATCAAACTCAGCGGGGAGGCGCTTGCCGGTGACAACGGGACGGGCATTGACTTCCCTACCGTATTGCGTATCTGCGCGCCGATCAAAATATGTACGGAACTGGGCGTGAAAGTCGGCCTGGTGGTCGGCGGCGGCAACTTCTGGCGCGGACGCAGCAGCGGGGAGATGGACCGCACCCGGGCGGACCACATCGGTATGCTGGCGACGGTGATGAATTCCCTCGCCCTGGCGGACGCCTTCGAGCAGCTGGAGGTTCCCGTGCGGGTACAGACCGCCATCACCATGTCGCGCATCGCGGAGCCCTACATCCGGGGCCGGGCGGTCCGGCATTTGGAGAAGGGCCGGGTGGTGGTTTTCGGCTGCGGCACGGGCAACCCCTTTTTCACGACGGATACGGCTGCGGCCCTGCGCGCGGCAGAGATCGACGCGGACATCATCTTCAAGGCCACCAATGTGGACGGCGTATACGACAGGGACCCCCGCAAATATCCGGACGCGGTCAAGTATGACACCATCACCTACAGCGAAGTGCTGGAGCGGCAGCTGAAGGTGATGGACAGCACGGCGGCCTCCCTCTGCCGCGACAATAAAATCCCGATTCTGGTCTTCAACTTGAGCGACCCGGACAACATCGTGGCCGCCGTCCAGGGTCAAACGGTCGGCACAATCGTCCATGAAGTGGAGAGTTGAGAATTGAGAGTGGAGAGTTCATCGTAGGGGACGCCCGCAGGGCAGCGAGAACCGCTGTCGCCCTCGACGTCCCGCGGCGTTTGCGGGCAAACGCGTAGAAGATGATGCCTACATCATCCCTCCGATAAAATTTTATCAATACGATTTTATACTACAGAAAGGAAAGACGTAGTCATGGACATGGAGCAGGTATATCAAACCGCGAAAGAAAAAATGGAGAAAACCCAGCGCGTACTCAAAGCCGAATACGGCGCCATCCGCGCGGGCCGGGCCAGCGCCGCCGTCCTGGATAAGATCCAGGTGGACTACTACGGCACGCCGACGCCCATCAACCAGCTGGCGGCGGTCTCTGTGGCGGAGGCGCGTATCCTCAGCATTCAACCCTGGGACATCTCCACGCTGCACCCCATTGAGAAGGCCATCCAGGCCTCCGACCTGGGCATCAACCCGCAGAACGACGGGCGCGTCATTCGCCTGGTGTTCCCCGCCCTGACAGAAGACAGGCGCCGGGACATCGTCCGGGACATCAAGAAGATGGCGGAGGACGCCAAGGTGGCGGCCCGGTCCGTCCGCAGGGACTGCATCGAAAAGATCAAAAAAATGCAGAAGGCCTCCGAAATCACGGAGGATGACCTGAAGGACGGCGAGAAAGAATTGCAGGACATCACAGACAAGTGCATCAAGGAAATCGACGCGATCGCGGCATCCAAAGAAAAAGAGGTCATGGAAATTTGACATTGACAGTACCGAAGGAGCAGTTGCCGCGCCACGTCGCCATCATCATGGACGGGAACGGCCGCTGGGCACAGCGGCGGGGCTTGCCGCGCTCGGCGGGCCACAAGGAGGGCGCACGGGCCTTCCGCCGCGTCTGCGACTACGGCGTGGATATCGGTCTGGAGTGCATGACCTTCTACGCCTTTTCCACCGAAAATTGGAACCGCCCCTCCGCGGAGGTGGAGGCCATCATGAATCTGTTCCGGGACTATCTCCGGGAAGCGGAGGCGCGCGAGGCGGAGAATATCGAAAAGGGCATCCGGGCGCGGTATATCGGTGAGCGGGCCGGTATGCCCGCGGATATTCTGGAGCTGGTGGAGCAAGTGGAACGGCGCAGCGCCCAGCGGAAGCGTACGACCGTGAACCTCGCGATCAACTACGGCGGCAGGAATGAGATTTTGCAGGCGGTCCGAACCTTGGCGCAGGAATGTGCGGAGGGCAGGCGGGAGGCCGCCGGCATTCAGTTGGAGGACATTTCGGCCCACCTCTACACGGCCGGCCAACCCGACCCGGACTTGATTATCCGGCCCAGCGGGGAAAACCGGCTCTCCAATTTCCTTATCTGGCAGTCCGCCTACGCGGAGTTCTGGACCTCGGATGTCCTCTGGCCGGATTTCACAACGGAGGATTTGGACCGGGCTCTCGCGGACTACGCGCAGAGGAACCGGCGATTCGGCGGAATTTCGTAGGGGTTTCGTAGGGGCAGCTTTCAGCCGTCCGCTGGGATTTCTGCATTTTTGCGGGCAAAGGGATAATACATATGGAAAAGACCATATCGCTATTGGGCTCCACGGGCTCCATCGGGACACAGGCGTTGGAAGTCGCCGCGCTGCGGGGGTTTCCCGTGATTGCGCTGGCGGCCCACAGCAGCACAGCCCTGCTGGAGACACAAATCCGGCAGTTTCAACCCCGCCTCGCCGCCCTGGCCGACCCTGCCGCCGCCGCCGATTTGCGCGTCCGGGTGGCCGATACCACCACGCGGGTGCTCGGCGGAGAGGAGGGCGTCTGCGCCTGCGCGGCCTCTGGGGCAGATATCGTCCTGAACAGCCTGGTGGGCATCGCGGGCCTGCGCCCGACCCTAGCCGCCATTGCGGCGGGCAGCGACATCGCCCTGGCCAACAAGGAGAGCCTGGTGGCGGGCGGCGCGCTGGTGATGCGGGCCGCCGCTGAGAAACAGGTTCGCCTCCTGCCCGTGGACAGCGAGCACTCCGCCATCTTTCAGGTTCTGCAGGGCTGCAACGACCCCAAGGAGATCCGGCGCCTGATCCTCACGGCCTCCGGCGGCCCCTTCTTCGGGAAGACCCGGGCGGAGCTGGAAAGTGTCACAGTGGAGCAGGCACTGCGGCACCCAAATTGGGCCATGGGCGCGAAAATCACGGTGGATTCGGCTACGATGATGAACAAGGGTCTGGAGCTGATTGAGGCGGCCTGGCTGTTCGCGTTGCCGCCGGATCAAATAGACATCGTCGTGCACCGCCAGAGCGTACTGCATTCCCTGGTGGAGTACTGCGACCATTCGGTCGTCGCTCAACTCGGCGTGCCGGATATGCGGGTGCCCATTCAGTATGCCCTGACCTACCCGGAACGCTGCCCCAGCCCCGCGCGGGCACTGGAGCTGGCGGAGTGGGGCAGCCTGACCTTCGAGGCTCCCGACTACGAGACCTTCCCCGCCATCAACCTTTGCCGGGAGGCCATAGTGCGCGGCGGCCTGGCTCCGGCGGCGGTAAACGCGGCGAACGAACAGGCAAACCTGCTGTTCCGGCAAGGGAAACTGCGCTTTCTGGGAATCGCGGAGCGGGCCGCGGCGGTACTGGAACTACTGGAAGAAAAAACCGGGCATACTGTAGAGGATGTCTTCGCGGCAGACCGCTGGGCGAGGGAACAGGTATTTTAGGCCTTGAAGGAGCTCATGCATGACAAAAACGTTCTTCTATCGGATATTCTGCGGTTTTTTCTTGGGCTTCAGTAATTTTACGCCGGGGTTCAGCGGAAGCGTTGTCGCAATCACGGTGGGCATTTATCAGGATTTGGTGCGCAGCGTCTCCAATCCTTTGAAGCAGCTGAAACAAAATATCCTGTTCTGTTTGCCGTTAATTAGCGGCGCTGTAATTGGTGCGATTTTTTTGTCAATGTCTTCAAACTTCTCTTTGATACTCACAAAAAGGCGGTCTATCTTCTCTTTGTTGGATTGATTACCGGAAATCTGCCTGTCATTTTCGACACGCTGAAGAAGAACAAATTCCGAAAACGCTATTTGATAGGCGGAATCGGTGCCTTCATCGCGGCGGTGGTGCTTGGCGCTTTTGTGGCGGAAACCCAGGAGGCGGCGGGCGCCGAAGAGATGAGCAGCATTCTCACACTGCCCGTGATGGCGCTCATCGGGCTCGCGGTGGGAGCGGTCACGTTGGTTCCCGGCATGAGCGTTTCCACGGTTTTAATCACCATGGGCGTTTACGGCCTGCTGCTGTTTGCCGCGGGGAATTTGTTTCGCGGGGAGTTTGCTTATTTGATTCCGTTTGGGGCTTTCATCGTCAGTGATATCACAGGTTTGATTCTCAGTTCCAGGGGAATCAAACTTGCGTTTAAAAAGTTTCCTAGTTTTTCTAATAGCACCGTATTTTGGATTCATCGCGGGTTCATTAATCGCCATTCTGACACACAGTTTGAAGCTAACTGACGCAAGCTTCAACTGGTTGTTGGGAGGAATCGTGTTGGCGGCCAGGCTCGGCGTTTCCCTGCTGTTTGTCCTGATGGGAAAGCGGACGGAACAACGGTAGCCGGAATAACTCCAGCACACGTCTCAATGTCTTTTACGAAAGGAACACTCTATGTATCTCAGTATTCTAACCACCATTGCCACACTCTGGGGGAAAGCCTGGCCGATTCTGGTCGCGGTCCTGTTCTTCGGATTGGTCATTATGGTGCACGAGGTCGGCCACTTCAGCTTCGCGAAGCTGTTCCGGGTGAAGGTGGACAAATTCGCCATGGGTATGGGCCCAACCCTGTTGAAATTCGGGAAAAAGGAGACGGAATACTCCCTGCGCCTGTTCCCGATTGGCGGCTATGTGCTGATGGGTGAGGACGAGGAGGCGAGCGACGACCCGCGCGCCTTCCCCAACAAACCGCTCTGGCAGCGGATGCTCATCATCGCGGCGGGAGCCATCATGAACCTGATTCTGGGCTGGCTCATTGTCATGCTGCTGCTGGGCGTTGCACAAAAACCCAGCCAGCCCGGCCAGCCCAAATTGATCGGCACCCAGGAGATCGCCGCCTTTCACGAGAGCGAGGATGGGACCCCGGCCAAAAGCCAGTCCACCGGCCTCGCCGTGGGCGATACGCTCCTGAAAATCAACGGCAAGCGCGTCTGGTCCCAGACGGACATCAGCTTCCTGATGTCCCGCAGCGCGGACGGCGTCTTCGATATGCAGGTGAAGCGGGACGGCAAGAAGATTAACCTGACGGGCGTGACCTTTGAGACGATGAAGGCGCAGGAGGGAAAAAACGTCATCATCTACGACTTCATCATCCGCGGCGTGAGGCCCTCTTTGAGTAACGTGCCGCGCTACGCCTTTCAGGAGGCCGCCTCCATGAGCCGCATTGTTTGGATCAGCCTGTTCGACCTCCTGACGGGACAGTACGGTTTAAGTGATCTTTCCGGGCCAATCGGCGCGGTGGGTTACATCGCCGAGGCGGCGACCCAGACCACGCCCAGCGGAGAGCGGGACTACAGCTTCCTGCTCACCATCATGGCGCTGATGACCATCAACATCGGCATCTTCAACCTGCTGCCGGTTCCGGCGATGGACGGCGGGCGCCTGCTTTTCATGCTGATTGAATTGATTTTCCGCAGGCGGGTCCCGGCCAAATACGAGGGTTGGATTCATGCCGTCGGCTTGGTGCTACTGTTGATTTTTATGGCGGTGGTGTCCTTCAGCGACATTGTGAATTTGATCAAACGGTAATTGCTATGGGATTGTAGGGGACGCAGTCCTCTGCGTCCCGCATGATTTTATATTGCTCATAAAATGGAGGTTGCTCATGAAGAAGCTGTATGTTTTGCTTATAGCTATTAGTATGCTAAGCGTGATGTTATCATCGTGCGGGCTGTTGTCAGATAATCTCTCAAAAAAAGAAATATTTAAATTGGTAAAAGAAAATGAAACACTCCTGTTGGAATGTATATCTGAGAACAATTTTGAGAAAGCTTCTGCAATTAAGGGAATTAGGAAAATAGAAGTTGGCGAAATTATTGATTTTTATTGTGGCGGCGCCGGTTTTGGGCCAGAAACGAGTTATTATGGGTTTTATTATACAACAGATGAAAATATGACTGCTATTTGGTGCGCGGGTGGATCAGTAACTGCTGACGGCAAGGGATATTCCTGGGCTGAGGAAGATGGCGATAACCGTTATTATACCGAAAAGATTTGTGATTCTTTCTATTATTACGAAGCTCATTTTTGATAGTAAACCGCACCAAATAAGCATTATTACGGCGGGATACATGACGTGCTGCCCTCCTTATCGCGCCGCCGAAACACCGAGGATAATGGGACGCAGAGTCCCCGCGCGTCGCGGATTAGACTGCGTCCCCTACAGGATTTGTGCAAATTATGAACAGAAGAAAAGCAAAAGAACTCCGCATCGGGAATATTTTCATCGGCGGTGACCATCCGGTCGCCGTACAATCCATGCTCAACACCCCGGCGGCGGACATCGCGGGTTGCGTTCGCCAGGCGCGGGCCTTGGAGGCGGCGGGCTGCCAAATCCTGCGCGCCGCCGTGCCGGACAAGGAATCTGTCAAACTTATCGCCGCCTTGAAGGAACACACGGCAATGCCCATTGTGGCAGACATCCACTTCGACTACCGCCTGGCCATCGAGTGTGCCGCCGCGGGCGCGGACAAAATCCGCGTCAACCCCGGCAACATCGGCGGCGCGGGGCGGGTACGGCAGGTCGCCAACGCCTGCGGGAATCGAGGCATCCCCATCCGGGTGGGCGTGAACGCGGGCTCCTTGGAAAAAGAATTGCTGGCGAAATACGGCGGCCCCACGGCGGCGGCCCTGGTGGAAAGCGCCCTGAACCAGGCGGCTCTGTTGGAGCGCTTCGACTTTTCGGACATCGTGCTCTCCCTGAAAGCTTCCAGTGTGCGGCTGACTGTGGAGGCCTACGAGTTGGCGGCGGCGGCCTGCGATTACCCGCTGCACCTGGGCGTGACCGAGGCGGGCACCAGCCGCCGGGGCATCGTGAAATCCAGCGTCGGCATCGGGGCGCTGCTGCTGCGCGGCATCGGCGACACCTTGCGGGTCTCCCTGACGGACGAGCCCGTGCGGGAAATCGAGGCGGGCTACGACATTCTCCGCGCGGCCGGCCTGTATACCTACGGGTCGGAAGTGATCGCCTGCCCCACATGCGGCCGGACGAAAATTGATGTGATTGCCCTGGCCAACGAGGTGGAGCGGCACCTGGCGGGCTGTGAAAAGGCCCTCAAAGTGGCCGTGATGGGCTGCGCGGTCAACGGGCCGGGGGAGGCCCGGGAGGCGGACATCGGCATTGCCGGCGGCGACGGCAACGCGCTGCTGTTCAAAAAGGGCGAAATTGTCCGCAAGATCCCGGAGGCGGGCATTGTGGAGGCGCTGCTGGAGGAAATTGAAAGCCTGTAGGGGCGCGTTGTACGCGTCCGCAAACTAAGGATAGATAGAATTTTCGAGTTCTGTAGACGGCTAAAAGCCGCCCCTACATGTGGTGTGCTTAGGGGACGGCGTCCTCGACGTCTAAACTACAAAAACAAGGGGTTGTGGGAAAGACCATGCAACGCATCAGCCTGGTGCAATTAATCGGAGAATACATAACGGACAGCGCTCTCGTGGGCCAGTTGGAACACGGGAGCATCCTTCAATTTCAGCTGGACGAACAGCGGCGAACTTTCGAAATAACCGTCGAATTTCCCCAATACATCGCCCGCCGGACCCTGCTGCAGGTCGGGCGGCACATCCAGGACGCGCTGCAGCTCAACGGCGCGCGGCTGAGCCCGATCTATCCGCCGGACTGCTTTTCGCCGGACTGCCTGCCGGACCTGCTGGACAGCCTGAAAGAGGAGATCGCGGCGGCGAACGGCTTCCTGGAGGGCGCTTCTTTTCAGTTGGAAGCGGATAGGCTGGAGATCCGCCTGAGACACGGGAAAGAGATTTTGGAGCAGCTCGACGCGCCGCGCTGCCTGGAACGGCTGATTGCGGACAGGTTCCAGAGGCAAATCGAAGTCTGCTTCGTACAGGGAGCCCCCGTAGGGGACGGCGCCCCTGACGTCCCACATGCTACACCTGTAGGGGACGCACACCCGGGCGTCCCAAATACTACCCCCGGTACTCCACATGCCACGCCTGTAGGGGACGGCGTCCCCGACGTCCCGCACAAATCCAAGGAAAAATCTGCTAAAAAGAGACAAACCCAATGGGAGGGCCTGCCCCTGGACATCGCGGGCGACCATCCGGTTTACGGCACACGCATCCGGCAAAAACCCAGGCCCATCGCGGATATCCGGCCGGAGGATGGCATCGTGACCGTCTGGGGCGAGGTGTTTTCCCTCAGCAACACGCTGACCCGGGACGGCAAGCGGAAAATCATCAGCTTTTACCTCACGGACTACACGGGCTCCTACGCGGTCAAACTGTTTGAGAGCGCGGAGAACACCAGGGAGCTGGAAAAAAAGTTGTGCGACAAAAGCTACGCGCTGGTGCGCGGCCCGGTCGCCTTTGACGGCTACGCCAAAGACTATGTGCTCCACGCCAAGGCGATCACCTGCCTGAAAGTGGCGGAGCGGCAGGATACCGCGCCGGAAAAGCGGGTGGAGCTGCACCTGCACACGAACATGTCCGCCATGGACGGGATATCCGCCGCCGCGAAGCTGGTGGAGCGCGCGGCCAAGTGGGGGCACCGGGCCGTGGCAATCACGGACCACGGCGTGGTGCAGGCCTTTCCGGAGGCGGCCGCCGCCGCGAAAAAGCAGGGCATCCAACTGATTTTAGGCATGGAGGCCTATGCCGTGGACGACACCGGATCCCTTTTCCAAGGGGAAGGTGGTGTCGGGTTTGACGGAAACTTCGTCGTCTTCGACCTGGAAACCACAGGCCTGAGCGCGGCCCGGGACAGGCTGACCGAAATCGGGGCCGTGAAGCTTCAGGGCGGTGCGGTGGTTGAGGAATTCTCCACTTTTGTCAATCCGAAGCGCAAAATCCCGCCCCGCATCACGGATTTGACGGGCATTACGGACGCCATGGTGGCCAACGCGCCGGAGGAGGCGAATGCGGTCCGGGACTTTCTGAATTTCTGCGGGGACAGCGTCCTGGTGGCGCACAACGCGGGCTTTGATGTGAGCTTCCTGAAAGCGGCCTGCGAACGGCTCGGGTTGGAGCGGGTTTTCCGCTCGATCGATACCTTGCCTCTGGCCCGCCGGCTGCTGCCGGGCCTGAAAAACTACAAGCTGGATACGGTGGCGAAGCACCTGAATCTGGAGGATTTTCGCCACCACAGGGCGGGGGATGACGCGCGGGTGCTGGCACAGATTTTTCTCAAACTGATGGAACGGATGCGGGAGCGGCAGTTGAGCGGCTTTTCCGATCTAAAGGGCAAGCTGGCGGCCGACCCGAAAGCGGAGCCCATGACGCATCAAATCCTAATCGCGAAAAACGCGGCGGGGCTGAAAAATCTGTATCAGTTAATCACAAAATCCAATTTACAGTATTTCAAATCCAAACCCAGAATCCCGCGCAGCGAACTGCTGCGGCACCGGGAGGGCCTGCTGGTGGGCAGCGCCTGCGAAGCCGGGGAACTCTATGGGGCGGTTCTGAGCGGGAAATCCCGGGAAGATTTGCTGCGCATCGCCTCCTTCTACGATTTTCTGGAGATTCAGCCCAACGGCAACAACCGCTTTCTGTTGGCGAACGGCCGGGCGGATTCAGTTGAAGCGCTGGAGGAGATCAACCGGTCCATCGTCTCCCTGGCGAAAGAGTTAAATATTCCCGTGGTCGCGACGGGGGACGTGCACTTCCTGGAGGAGCGCGACGCGGTCTACCGGGAGATTCTAATGACGGCCCAAGGCTTTCCGGACGCCGCGGACCAGGCTCCGCTGTACTTCAAGACCACAACAGAGATGCTGGAGGAATTCGCCTACCTGGGCGAGGAACTGGCCTACGAGGTGGTCGTGACCAACCCCAACAAAATCGCGGAGCTGTGCGAAACCCTGAAGCCCATACCGGGCGGCACCTACCCGCCCCACATGCCGGGCGCAAACGAGGATTTGCGCCGCATCTGCCAAGAGCGCAGCAGGGCCATCTTCGGCGACCCTTTGCCGTCCTATGTCCAGGAACGGCTGGACAAAGAGCTGGACTCCATCATCACCCACGGGTTCGCCGTGATGTATATGATCGCGGAAAAACTGGTGCGCTACTCGGAGGAAAACGGCTATTCCGTTGGCTCCCGGGGCTCGGTGGGTTCCTCCTTCGTGGCCTTCGCGGCGGGCATTTCCGAGGTCAATCCCCTGCTGCCCCACTACCTCTGCCCGCACTGCAAGGTCAGCGAATTCATCGCGGACGGCTCCTGCCAGTCCGGCTTCGACCTGCCGGAAAAACACTGCGAGCACTGCGGAACAAAGCTGACCCGGGACGGCCACAACATCCCCTTTGAGACGTTTTTGGGCTTCAAGGGGGACAAGCAGCCGGACATCGACCTGAACTTCTCCGGGGAATTCCAGGCCCGCGCCCACAAATATACGGAGGAGCTCTTCGGGAGCGAGAAGGTGTTCAAGGCCGGCACCATCGGCACCCTGGCCGAAAAAACCGCCTACGGCTACGTGAAGAATTATTTGGAGAAGAAGGAGCTCACGGTGTCCAAGGCGGAGGAGGAGCGCCTGAAGCTGGGCTGCGTCGGCGTCAAACGCACCACCGGCCAGCACCCCGGCGGCATGGTCGTGATGCCGGAGGACAGGGGCGCGGAGGACTTCACGCCCATCCAGCACCCGGCGGACGACGCCGAAAAGGGCCTGAAAACCACGCACTTTGACTTCCACGCCTTGCACGATACGATTTTGAAGCTGGACATTCTCGGCCACGATGTGCCGACTTTCTATCGGCATCTGGAGGATTTGACCGGCGTCCCGGCCAACGAGGCCGACATCTTCGACCCTCAGGTCTACGCGCTGCTGCTTTCACCGGAGCCCATGGGCCTGACGGCGGAGGACATCGCCTGCGACACGGGCTCCCTCTCCGTCCCGGAGATGGGTACCCAATTTGTGCGCGGCATGCTCAAGGCCGCGCAGCCCAAATGCTTCTCCGACCTGATCCAGATTTCCGGCCTCTCCCACGGCACGGATGTCTGGATTGGCAACGCAGCCGATTTGATTGAGAAGGGCGTCTGTACGATTTCCGAGGTCATCGGCACCCGGGACAGCATCATGGTCTACCTGATGCAAAAGGGCCTGGAGCCGACCATGGCCTTTCAAATCATGGAGATCGTGCGCAAGGGCAACGCGGAGAAGCTGCTGACGCCGGAACACAAGCAGGCCATGCGGGACCACGGCGTACCGGACTGGTATATCAACTCCTGCCTGAAAATCAAATACATGTTCCCGAAGGCCCACGCGGCGGCCTACGTCATCGGTGCCCTGCGCCTCGCCTGGTACAAGCTCTACCACCCCCTCGCTTACTATGCCACCTATATGACCGTGCGCGGAGAAGACTTGGACACGAAGGCCATTCTCGCGGGCCGCGGCGAGGTCCGCCGGGTGATGGACGCGATTGACCAGAAGATGAAGCGCAAAGCCGCGACCGCGAAGGAGGCCAACACCTTCACCTCCCTGCAAGTGGTCAACGAAATGCTGGCCCGGGGTATTGAAATTCTGCCCGTGGACGTCTATATCTCCCACGCCTCCCGCTACCTGATTGAGGACGGAAAAATCCGCCTGCCTTTTTCCGCCCTGGAGGGCGCGGGCGGCATTGCCGCCCAGTCCCTGATGGAGGCCCGGGAGGACGGGGAGGGGCCCTACCTCTCTATGGAGGACGTACAGCGCCGCGCCGGAGTGTCCAAGACGGTTATTGCCGCGCTGGAGGACGCAGGGGCGTTCCGGAATTTGCCCAAAAGCAGGCAGCTGAGTTTGTTTGATCTGTGAAAACAGGAAGATGAGGCTTTTGTAGGGGATTGGCTTTATTGCATTCCCGTTATAAAAATGGGGCAACTCAAGACACCGGAAACGAAAACCGGCAAAAAAAATTTTCGTTGGAATCGTTTTCTTCTGTTGACAAAACAAACAAACCGCTCTGCACTGCATAAAAAACAGCCGACATGGCACATACTAAAACCGGAGTGAATTTGAGAGAAGCGTCTATTTTACAATAAATTCGAAACAATTATTAACATTTTTTCACCAAATTAGAAATACATGGAATAGAAAAGTATGCAAATAGAAAAAAATTCTTAAAAAACTACTTTTCTTTTTTGTAAAGCAGTGCTATAATAATACAGTTGCAAATGGAAATTTTCGTATTCCGCAACAGGGAGATGAATACGGAACAGTTAAAAAAGTTGCGAAACACTTGCATCGCTGTTCGGGTTGTGTGCGAATGGCCCGAAACGGCAATGTATCTTCATAAAAAATGGGCAAGGGGTAAAACGCGATGGAAAAAATCGTAATCAACGGGGGAAAGCCGCTGTGCGGCGCAGTGAACATCAGCGGGGCAAAGAACGCGATTGCGGCCATACTGCCGGCGACGATTCTGGCGCAGGACGTGTGCAGGATTGAAAATATTCCCAATATCAGCGACGTCACCTATACCGTCGGCATTTTGAATTCCCTGGGCGCCGAAACGAAACTCATCAACCGCAATACGATAGAGATCGACACCTCCAAAGTCCACACCTACATGGTGTCCCACGAACAGACCAAGCACATGCGCGCCTCCTATTACTTTATCGGCGCGCTGCTCGGCCGCTACGGCAGGGCCAGGGTGGCCATGCCAGGCGGCTGCAACCTGGGCGTCCGGCCGATTGACCAGCACATCAAGGGCTTCGAGCTCCTGGGCGCCTCGGTGTCCATAGAGGAAAACGCCATCATCGATGCCCACGCGGCATCATTGACCGGCAGCCCCGTCTATCTGGATATCGCCTCCGTCGGTGCGACCGCGAACGTGATGCTCGCCGCCGTGAAGGCGAAGGGCCTGACGATCATCGAAAACGCGGCGAAGGAGCCGCACATCGTGGATTTGGCGAACTTCCTGAACACCATGGGCGCGGATGTCCGCGGCGCGGGCACGGACGTCATCAAAATCCGCGGAGTGGAGCTGATGCACGGCTGCAGTTACGCCGTGATTCCGGATCAAATCGAGGCGGGCACCTATATGGTGGCCGCCGCCGCCGCCGGGGGAGACGTGCTGATTCAAAACGTGATTCCGAAGCATTTGGAGTCCATTACCGCGAAGCTGCAGGAGTGCGGCATCACGGTGGAGGAGTATGACGACAGCGTCCGGATATTGTCCAACGGCAGGCCGCAGAAATGCTCTCTGAAGACCATGCCGCATCCTGGTTTCCCCACGGATATGCAGCCGCAGATGACAGTATTGCTGGCCATCGCGGAGGGTACCAGCTACATTTCGGACGGCGTCCACGAGAACCGCTTCCGCTATGTGGAGCAGCTGACGCGCATGGGCGCCTCCATCAAGGTGGACGGCAAGCTGGCCGTGGTGGAGGGCGTAGAGCAGCTGAAGGGCGCTCCGGTGCTGGCGGACGATTTGCGCGCGGGCGCGGCCATGCTGATCGCGGGCCTGACGGCCGTCTCCGGCACGACGGAAATTGAAAATGTGCAGTATATTGACCGGGGGTATGAGGATGTCGTGGCGAAGTTGCGGGCTCTCGGCGCCGATATCACCCGGGTGTACGCGCCCGAACCCAACAGGTTGGCAAAAGTAGTATAATAGCAGGGGCGGGCCTCGTGCCTGCCCTTTGTCAATCGAAACATGGCGGGCGCACAGTGTGCGCCCCTACTTATGTAATAAGGAGTACCCTATGGCCCGTTTTTGCCCCCTATTTTCCTCCAGCAGCGGAAACAGCGTATACATAGGCAGCGCCTCTGGCGGCATCCTCATAGACGCGGGGGTGAGCGCGAAACAGTGCCAGCAGGCCCTGTGGGACATCGGCGTGGACGCCTCCGGCATCGCGGCGATCTTCGTCACCCATGAGCACTCGGATCACATCCGGGGCCTGCGGGTCTTCGCCTCTCGCCACCACACGCCGGTCTACGGTTCCGCGGGGACCTTGCGCGCCCTGGAGGCGGAAAATCATCTCAGCACGGCCTATGAGGCCGGCCTCATACCGGAATGCGGCATAGAAATTTGCGAAATGCTGGTAAAGCCATTTCACACCTCCCACGACAGCAACGAGAGCCTGGGATATACCGTCACCATGCCGGACAACAAGTGCATTGCCGTCGCAACCGACCTGGGCGTCGTGACCCGGGAGACCATGGACGCGATTTACGGTTGCGACTTAGTGATGCTGGAATCCAACCACGACATCCGTATGCTGCAAAACGGCGCCTACCCCTATTTTCTCAAGCGCCGCATTCTCTCCGACCGGGGGCATTTGTCCAACGACGGCTGTGCCGGCACGGCGGTCGAGCTGCTGCGGGGCCGCACGAGCCGGATCGTACTGGCGCATTTGAGCAAAGAGAACAACCACCCGCAGCTGGCCTTTGAGAGCACGAAGGCCGCACTCACGGGGGCCGGCGCGAAGTTGGGGACGGACTACCTACTCTCGGTTGCCGGGACGGACTGTGGGGTTGTTGGGTTTTAAACGGTGCGGCATGGAAACCGCAGCCTACAAATTCGTAATTACTGTAGGGTCGGGATTCCATCCCCGACCGGATAGTTATGGAGCTTTGTTATGGTACGCGTGACCCTGATTTGTGTCGGCAAATTAAAAGAGGACTACCTCACCGGGGCCTGCCGGGAATATGAAAAGCGCCTGGGTGCCTTTTGCCAACTGCGGACGCTGGAGCTGCCCTCGGCGAAGCTGCCCGAAAACGCCTCCGCCCGGCAAATCGCCGCGGCGCTGGAGACGGAGGGCGCGCGCATTCTGGGCGCAATACCGGAGGGCAGCCGGGTCTATGCCCTGTGCGTGGAGGGGGCACAATACGACTCCGAAACCTTGAGCGCGGAGTGGGCCGGCAAGGGCAATCTTTGCTGCATTATCGGCAGTTCCCACGGCCTGGCCGAGGCGGTCAAGCGGCGCGCGGACTGCAAACTCTCCCTGTCGCAGCTGACCTTTCCGCACCAGCTGACCCGCGTGCTGCTATTGGAGCAGCTTTACCGCTCGTTTATGATTGCGCGCGGGGGAAAATATCATAAGTAGGGGCGGCCTTTGGCCGTCCAAAGTGTATCAATAGATGTTACTTACGGGCCGTCGAGGGCGCCGCCCCCTACAGATGACCGGCGGTAACCGCGTCTAATGTCTACTGTCTGACGTCTAACATCTAATTTCGCATATCCCCGCGAGGCCAATATATACGGGCGACAGGCGGTCGCAGAGCAGTTCCACGAAGTCCGGGCAAGGAGAGAGTTGGGCGGATTTCTCCGTGGGCGGCAGATGCAGTACCGCGTGGACAAAGCCCGCCCGGCTGTGAAACAGGAGCCGCCCGCCGTTTGCCAGGGCCGCGGTCCGCACCGCGCGGAGACCGCTGCCGCGCCGGGCCGCGCCCCGTGCCAAAGCCGCGCAGTCCAAAGCGCCCGCGTTGATGACTTCCAGCAGGGCGCCGCCGCCCATGGCGCCGCCGCCATAGGCGGCGTTTTCCCGCAGGCGGAGCAGCACCTCGCTGCCCGTGCCGTGTTGGCAGGCGTTTGCGATTAAATTCAAAACCGCGTTGCTGATGGAACGCGGGAATCCGCGCACGGGCAGGCTCTCCGCTTCCGAGTAAAACCAAACGTGCCGACCGCTGCCGCTCAGCGCGAAATCGCAGGCGCGGCAGAGCTCTTCCAACAGTTCGGCCGCGTCGAAGGCCTCCTCCGGCAGCCGGGTCTGCTTGCAGGCGATTAAATTTTGCAGGGCGCGCAGCTTTTTGTGGCAGCCGAGCGTCAGCTGTTCCAGATCTTCTCTGTCAATGCCGGAATCGGCTACGCCGGCATTGCTGTCGGCGCGGTACAGTTCATACAGCAGCGTCTGCAGGGAATCGCGCAGTTGCGCCTGCGTCTTTATTTGGAGCGGCATGGCATGCATCGCCGCATATTCGTTGTGGATATTCATAGTAACCTCATTTTGGCATCCTCTGCGGCCCGTTCGGAGGCCTTTCTATCCGGAACGCAGAGGACTGCGTCCCCTACAGGGAAACGTTTGGCAGTATTATACCCTTTTCCTTGCCGGAAACAGCGTTTTTGTAGGGATTAACAAAACTTGCCTGTATTGCTGATTAATTGGCGAAAAACCTTGATTATTCAAGGAAAAACGGGTAAAATATTTCCAATCATTATTTTTATTTTTTAATTCGGAGGTAAGTTTTATGTCAGTGAAAGTTGCGATTAACGGATTCGGCCGCATCGGCCGCCTCGCGTTCCGCCAGATGTTCGGAGTTCCCGGTTTTGAAATTGTGGCCCTGAACGATTTGACCGACGCAAAAATGCTCGCTCACCTGTTGAAGTACGATTCCGCCCAGGGTCGCTACGCCCTTGCGGACAAGGTGGAGGCGAAGGAAGACGCCATCGTGGTCGACGGCAAGGAGATCAAAATCTATTCGGAGACCGACGCGAAAAATCTGCCCTGGAAGGCCCTGGGCGTGGACATGGTGCTGGAGTGCACGGGCTTCTACTGCTCCAAGGCGAAGAGCCAGGCGCACATCGACGCCGGCGCGAAAAAAGTCATCATCTCCGCTCCCGCCGGGAAAGACCTGCCCACCGTGGTCTACGGCGTGAACGAGTCCATTCTGAAGGCGGAGGACACCATCATTTCCGCGGCTTCCTGCACCACCAACTGCCTCGCGCCCATGGCGAACGCGCTGAACAACTTCGCGAAGATCCAGAAGGGCTTCATGACCACCATCCACGCCTACACGGGCGACCAGAACACCCTGGACGGCCCCCACAGGAAGGGCGACCTCCGCAGGGCCCGGGCCGCCGCGGTCAACATCGTGCCCAATTCCACGGGCGCGGCGAAGGCAATTGGCCTGGTCATCCCGGATTTGGCCGGCAAGCTGGACGGCGCGGCACAGCGGGTTCCCGTGTGCACCGGCTCCGTGACGGAACTGGTCGCCGTGGTGGAGGGCGAAGTGACCGCCGAGGAGATCAACGCGCATATGAAGTCCGTTGCCTCCTGCTCCTATGGCTATACGGAAGATCAAATCGTCTCCACGGACGTCATCGGCATCCGCTACGGCTCTCTCTTTGACGCCACGCAGACGAAGGCGAACCCCCTGGGCGACGGGAAAACCCTGGTCAAGGTCGTCTCCTGGTACGACAACGAGAATTCCTACACCACCCAGATGGTGAAGACCATCGAATATTTCGCAAAGCTTGCATAAGCTGGACATTTGAAACAGCAGGGGCGCACGCGGTGCGCCTCTTTTTTCTGCCCACAGGCCATCAAGATGCCTAGATTTTATGATTACTATTGATATTTTAATGCAGACGGTATATAATGAAAATCGCCAGAAACGCAAAGCAGCGCAATGAATTTATACATGAGGAGGGAGGGTTTATAGTGCTTGAGAATTTGCAGAATTTCTTTGGGAGTTTGCCGTATATGATTTTATACGCTCTGTTTGTACTTTTTTGGTGGCTGTCATATTTCGGAATTATATGATAAAATAAGCAAGAAAAACCTCCGCATACCTCATAAGCCGGAAGGAAGACGCTGAGTCCTACTAAAGCGTGACACAGTGTCGTCTTTTCGGCTTGAAAAATAACGCTTGACTTTGAAGGAGCCCTATGGAACGCCTGGATAAACTCGTCGCGAAGCAATGCAATATCAGCCGCAAAGAGGCCCGGGCCTGGATTCGTTCCGGACGGCTGCGGCTGAACGGGGATATTACTCTGTCGCCCGAGACGCGGCTCGACCCGGAGACGGACAGCCTCCGGCTGGACGGCCAAACGCTGTCTTTGTGGCGCCATATTTACCTCATGCTCAATAAACCACAAGGGGTGCTCAGCGCGGCGCGGGACAAGCAGGCACAGACCGTCCTGGACCTGGTTCCGGAACAATGGCGGCGCAAGGGCCTGTTCCCCGCGGGGCGGCTGGATAAAGATACCACGGGTTTGTTGATCCTCACGGACGACGGCGACTTTGCCCACCGGATGCTCTCCCCCCAGCGCGGCGTCTACAAGACCTACCATGCCCGGCTGCGGGAGCCGTTGACGCAAGCGCAAATCGCGGCGCTGGAACAGGGCGTCGTCCTGAAGGATGGGACGGTCTGTCTGCCCGCCTCGGTTCGTCCGCTGGAAGGGGAGCCGCGCGGGCGGATGGCAGAGATTCGCATCCGTGAGGGGAAATATCATCAAATCAAACGCATGGCGGCGGCCTGCGGCAACGCGGTGGAGGCCCTGCGGCGCGTGCAGATCGGCGGTTTGCGCCTGGATGAAACGCTGCGGGAAGGCGAATGCCGCATGCTGACGGAAGAGGAGATAGAATCTATCTTTGATGGGGATGTGTAGGGGACGCAGTCCTCTGCGTCCCGTTTTGATGCATGATATCTTGAAATTCTGGGACGCAGAGAACTGCGTCCCCTACTTATGTCTTCTAAAACCGGTATGATTTCATCTCCCCCGCATATAATTAAGTAACCGTGACGTCAAATATGCGGTCAGTGTCAAACGAGGGGGATAAATCATGTTTGCGGCGCTGGAACTCTTGGCGCGGGAAACCGGAATCAAAAATCGAATACGCAATGCCTGGCGCCCCGGAAAACCGGAACTCAGGCAGGTGAATGTCCGCGCGGGGGCGGCATTTTTTGTGCTCTCCTGCCCCTGGAATAAGCGGGGATTGGATTGGGAAGCAATCCGGGAGACTGCTGGCCGGCTCTCTCAAAAATTGCTGCTGCCCCCAGGTGTCGTCCCCCCGGAGGACAGCGGCTGCGCGGCGCTGGTCTGCACGAAATACCGGCAGAAGCTCCTGTTCAACACGGGGCTGACCCTCATCAAGCAGTGCGGATTGCCTCCCCGGCGGACCAGCATCACCGTGCTGGACAGCGGCGCGCGGCTGACGGCGGAAATCCGGCAGCTGATGCCGCTGGCCGCCACCGTGCGCGTGATAAGCGAGCGGCCGGAACGGTATCGGGACTTACAGGAATCCCTGATGGACGAATTCGGGGCCTCCCTGCTGGTGACGGAGGCGCCGAACGCGGCCCAAGGCATCACCTTCATTTTGGCGCTGGACAGCGACTGCCCCGTCTTCACGGGGGACACGGTGGTGTTCAGCAACGGCGAGCCCTCTCACTGCCGGTTTGCGGTCAGCGGCTCGGGCTGCATACTGCCGGAGGCATACGCGGCCGTTTTGCCCCCCGGCATCGTGCCGGAGGCCTTCGCGGAGGCGCTCTATGAACACTGTTCGGCCGCTCCTTTGGGCGCGCTGTGTTATGAAACCATCACTCTCTGCGGCGCCGCGTTTCCCATGCGGGATATGGCGGCGGAGATAAAGCGCTACTGCGCGCGGCTCTGCGCCTGAAATTTCGCTTGACAGCCGGGGCGGTTTTCATTATAATAAGATGAATTAATCGAAATATAGCGAGCCCTCCGGGTAGAGGGGAGCTCTGCGGCATGTCTATATTCCAGGGGAATTTGCGGAATTCCGCAAAAGCCTTTTGTTTTTATTGCGTAAAAAATGAGACAACGTGACTTCCATAAGATACAAAAGAATTTGCTTTTTGAAAGGATGACCTGGAACCATGGAGAAACAAACGGTATTGACACAGGAACGATATAAGGAGCTCAGCGAGGAACTGGAAAGCCTCCGGACGGTGGGCAGGGACGACATCGCCGAAAAAATCAGGGTGGCCCGTTCCTTCGGCGACCTCTCGGAAAACGCGGAGTACAACGAGGCGATGGACGAACAGGCCAAGCTGGAGGCACGCATCGCCAAACTGGAAGAGGACCTGCGCAACGTCAGCATCCTGGACGAGGACGCCATCAGCACGGACGCCGTCAGCCCCGGCTGCAAGGTGACCCTGCGCGATTTGGAGTTTGACGAGACGGTGCAGTATAAAATTTTGGGCCGCGGGGATATCGACAATGGTATCATCTCCGATCAATCCCCCATGGGCATGGCGCTCATCGGCAAGCAGATGGGTGAAGTCGCGGAATTCCAGGCGCCCGGGGCCAGCGGCAAAATGCTGCGCTTTGAGGTGTTGGAAATCTCGAAGTGATTCCCTCTGCCCGGGAAACGGGCCCGGGACGTGAAAGATAAGGATGTATCTGCATGGCGGATGAATTGCGTAACGGCAAAGCCGTTTCTGAAGAAATTGCGGTCTCAGATGAGACCGGAGAGATCACCCAGCAGGAAATCAACGAACTGCGGCGGATCCGCGTGGAGAAGCTGGAGGCCTTGCAGGCTGCCGGCGAGGATCCCTTTCTGCTGACTACGGCGGAGCAGACGATTCATACCACGGATATCCTCGCGCGCTTTGAGGATCTGGAGAATCAGGACGTCTGCCTCTGCGGGCGCATCATGTCCCGCCGGGACATGGGCAAGGCGAACTTCATCGACGTCTGGGACCGCTGCGGGAAGATGCAGGTCTATCTGCGGGTCAACGACCTGGGCGAAGAAGCGTTCGAGGCCTATAAAAAGTGGGACATCGGCGACCTGGTGGAAGTGAAGGGCTTTGTGTTCAAAACCCGCCGGGGGGAGATTTCCGTGCACGCGAAGGAGATCCGCCTGCTGGCGAAGTCCCTGCTGCCGCTGCCGGAAAAATTCCACGGCCTGCGGGATACCGATGTGCGCTACCGCCGCCGGTACCTGGATTTAATTATGAACCCGGAGGTGCGGGAGGCCTTCGAGGTCCGCTCCCGCGCGATTCGGGAAATCCGCAATTTTTTAGACGCCCAGGACTTCATAGAGGTCGAGACCCCCGTGTTGGTTTCCAACGCCGGGGGCGCCGCCGCGCGTCCGTTTTTCACGCACCACAACGCCCTGGATGAGGATTTCAAGCTGCGTATTTCTTTGGAACTGAACCTGAAGCGCTTGATTGTCGGCGGGCTGGAGCGGGTCTATGAGATTGGCAAGGTGTTCCGCAACGAGGGTATAGACGTCCGGCACAACCCGGAATTTACGATGCTGGAAATTTATCAGGCCTATACGGACTACCACGGCATGATGGAACTGACGGAAAATATGTTCCGCACCGTCGCGCAGAACGTGCTGGGCAGGACGGCGGTCTCCTATGAGGGGGCGGAAATTGACCTCGGCAAACCCTTCGCGCGCCTGACCATGACGGAGGCCGTAAAGCAGTATGCCAATATAGATTTTGGGGCCATTGATTTAGACGAAGCAAAAACTCTCGCGAAAGAGCGCGGCATTGAGTTTGAGCCCAGGCACCAAAAGGGCGATTTGCTTGCGCTGTTCTTTGAAGCCTACGCGGAAGAAAATCTGGTGCAGCCCACCTTTATTTTGGAGTATCCCGTTGAAATCTCCCCGCTCGCGAAGCGGAAGTCGGGCGACCCGGCCTACACGGAGCGCTTTGAGCTGTTCATTACCGGCAGGGAGATGTGCAACGCCTTTTCGGAGCTCAACGACCCGATTGACCAGTTGGGGCGTTTCCAGGCCCAGGAGGCCCTGCTGGCCGCCGGCGACGAGGAGGCCCACCGCATGGACACGGACTTCATCATGGCGCTGGAATACGGTATGCCGCCCACCGGGGGCATCGGCTTCGGCATCGACCGCTTGGTCATGCTGCTGACCGACAGCCACTCCATCCGGGACGTGCTCCTGTTCCCTACCATGAAGTCCCAGTAACATGGGGAAGCGACCGCAGTCCGCGCGGCGGGACTACTAAAAGGGGAGGGCATAGATGGCAGCCCGATACATGAAAAATTTCTATAAATACAGGTTTTTGCTGTTGGAGATTGTCCGCAAAAACATCAAGCTGCAGTACCGCAACTCGGTTTTGGGCATGTTCTGGACCTTTTTGCAGCCTCTATTAACCACCATGGTGCTGGTGCTGGTGTTCGGCACGGTTTTCGGCAACCGGGACAATCCCAAAGTGGTGTGCTACCCCATATTCCTGCTCTGCGGCCGCCTGGCCTTTGAGTTCTATACCCAGGCCACCAAGAAGGCCATGCGCTCCGTGCGCAACAATGCCGGCATCATCAAAAAAGTATATGTTCCGAAATATATCTACCCACTGGCAAACGTATTGTCCTCCTTTATCATGTTCCTGATCTCCCAGCTGGTGCTGGTGGCATTTCTCATCTATTTCCGCTACGCCGGCGGCTATCCCGTCGGCATTACGCGCTATACGGCGCTGGTGTTTGTGCCGATTCTGCTCCTGTTGCTGCTCTGCCTCGGCGTCGGCCTGATTCTCGCGGTGCTGGAGGTGTTTTTTAAAGATATAGAGTATCTCTACGACGTATTCTGTACCCTGTTATTTTACCTGACGCCGATTTTTTACCACATCGACTCCCTGGGTATATCGGGCGGCAAACGGGCCTGGTTCGGCTATATCCTGAAAGCGAATCCCCTGTATTCGATTGTGAGCATGTACCGGGACTGTATCTTATATGGAACCATGATCAGGAGTACGCATTTTTGGTACGCTTTGGGCTTTGGTCTCGTGACTCTGTCAATCGGACTGGTATTATTTGTGAAAAAACAAGATAAATTCATCTTATACATTTAGAAGGTGCTCCCCGGGGGCATAAAATGGGGGGAAGTATGGGAAAGGCAGTCATCCAGGCCCAGGACATCGGCGTGATGTTCAACTTAAGCAAAGAAAAAGTGGATAATTTAAAGGAATATACCATCAAATTCCTGAAACGCAAGCTGCATTTCCATGAGTTTTGGGCCTTACGGGATGTGTCCTTTACCGTGGAAAAGGGCGAGCGCCTGGGGGTGCTCGGTTTCAACGGCGCGGGGAAAAGCACCCTGCTGAAGGTGGTGGCCGGCGTGCTGAAACCCACCACCGGCAGCATCCAGGTGCAGGGCGTCATTGCGCCCATGCTGGAACTGGGCGCCGGCTTTGACATGAACTACACCGGCAAAGAAAATGTTTACCTCTATGGCGCCACCATGGGTTACCCGCGGAAGTACATCGACACCAAATTCGACGAAATCGTCGCCTTCTCCGAACTGGAGGAGTTCATAGACGTGCCGCTGAAAAATTATTCCTCCGGCATGAAGGCGCGCCTGGGTTTTGCTATCGCCTCCTCCGTGGAGCCGGACGTGCTGATTCTGGACGAGGTGCTCTCCGTGGGGGACGCGAAATTCCGCGTGAAGAGCGAGAAGCGGATCACGGACATGTTTTCCCGGGGCGTCACCGTGCTGTTTGTGTCCCACAACACCAGTCAGGTGCTGAAGCTCTGCAACAAGGCGATTCTGCTGGAAAAGGGCAAAGTCACCGCGAGCGGTACGGCGGAAGAGGTCTGCGCGCTGTACGATGAGATGACAAAAAAGAAATAACAAAAAAATTTTTTTGTAGGGGATGCAGTCCTCTGCGCCCGAACACATCAATCTGTAGGGGGCGATGCCCACATCGTCCCAAATATATCGGCGGTGCAAACCCGTGGGATGCAGAGGACTGCATCCCCTACAGGACATCCTCGGAAACAGGAAGGAGGGATCGACTGTGGTATTTGGCGCGGTCTTCGCGGGCGGCAGCGGCAGCCGCATGGGCAATTCCGATGTGCCGAAGCAGTACCTGCCGTTGGGAGATAAGCCCATTCTGGTGCACGCGCTGGAACAATTCCTCGCGCATCCGGAAATCGACCTGTTGCTGGTATTGTGCCCGAGCGCCTGGCTCGGCCGAACGCGGGATCTGTTGGAAGAACATCTGGGCCGACAGGCAAAAATCGTGCTGCTGCCCGGGGGTGAAGAGCGGAACGATACCTTGGAAAACGCCCTCAATTATATTGAAACCGAATATCCGGCGGAGAAGGACGCAGTCATCGTGACACACGACGCCGTGCGTCCGTTTTTGACGCGGCGGATTATTTCCGAAAACATCGCCGCCGCGCGGCGCTACGGGGCCTGCGGCACGGTGCTGCCCGCCACGGACACCATCGTACGGAGCGGGGACGGCGCTTTTATCGACAGCATTCCCCCGCGGGACACAATGTATCAGGCACAGACGCCCCAGTCCTTTCAGGTTGCAAAACTGCGGCGGGTGCTGGACGATCTCAGCCGGGAGGAGCGCGGCCGCCTGACCGATGCCTGCGCGATTTTTACGGTTCAAAATGAGCCGGTCCATCTGGTGCGGGGCGAGGCCTTCAACTTGAAAATCACCTACGCCTACGACTTGAAGCTCGCCAAGATTCTCCTGGAGAAGGGCTTGACCTGTCCGGACGATTGAGATTGCCACAAAGGGGTATATAACCATAAAATGGTAATATTATACTACTTCACGATAAAAACCACGATATCTTTGCGGCCTATTTTCCGTGCTGCTGCGTTGTCCTCCTTGCCATGCGCCAGCATGCCTGCGTCGTCCGCCTTGCATCACGAAAAATATCCTCGCAAATCTATTCGCGTTTTTTACCGTGAAGCAGTATAAGGTGTAAAGCGGATATAAATGAGGAATAATAGGAATATCAATAGACTGTGATTGGGAGAACGGTGTTGTTATGGATACGGCAATCAAAGAGTACGAACGCTGGCTGCACTTCGCGCAGATGGACCCGGAGCTGAAACGGATGCTGGAGACGATTGCCGGGGACGAGGCGGAGCTTACCGACTGCTTCTACCAGGACCTCAGCTTCGGCACGGGGGGGCTGCGCGGCAAAATCGGCGCGGGCACCAACCGCATGAACATCTACACGGTGGGTAGGACGACCCAGGGACTGGCCGAGTACCTGAAGGACCGTTCCCCGCAGCCCACCGCCTGTATTGCCTACGACACGCGCAACTTCTCTCTGGAATTCGCACAGACCGCCGCGGGGGTGCTCTGCGCGAACGGTCTGAAGGTGTTTCTGTTTGAGACGGTGCACCCGACGCCCATGCTCTCCTTCGCCGTGCGCCATCTGGGCGCCAGCTGCGGCATTGTCATCACCGCCTCCCACAACCCGAAGGAATACAACGGCTACAAGGTCTACAACGGGGAGGGCGGGCAGTTCACGGACGCAGCGGCGGCGGAAATTCTGGAACACATCAACGCCTGCGACATCTTCGAGGACGTGATGCTCCTGCCCCTGGACAAGGCGCTGGCCAGCGGCAACCTGGAAGTCATAGGCGAAGCGGTCGACAGCGTCTACTACGAAAAGGTCAAAAATTTGATCCTGCGCAAGTCCATGGTGCGCACCGGCGCGGCGGAGCTCAAGGTAATCTACAGTCCCCTGCACGGCAGCGGCAACATCCCGGTGCGCCGCGTGCTGGGGGATCTGGGCTTCACGAACCTGACGGTGGTGCCGGAGCAGGAACTGCCGGACGGAAACTTCCCCACGGCGCCCTACCCAAACCCGGAGGACATCTCCGTGTTCGCGCTGGCGAAGGCGCTGGCCGCGGACCTGGACCCGGATTTAATCTTCGCCACGGATCCGGACTGCGACCGCATCGGCCTGCTGGCGAAGGACGACCGAGGAATATACAGTGTGCTGACCGGCAATCAGACCGGCGCGCTGCTCTGCGACTATACCCTGACCACTATGCAGGAGTTGGATATCCTCCCGGAAAACGCGGCAGTAATCAAGACCATCGTCTCCACGGATTTGGCGGACCGCATCTGCAGTGAAAACGGCGTCTTCGTCGCGGACGTGTTGACGGGCTTCAAATATATCGGCGAGAAGATCGGCGCCTGGGAGGCCGATAAAAGTCACAGCTTTGTGTTCGGCTTTGAGGAGAGCTACGGCTACCTGGCGGGGGATTTCGTGCGGGATAAGGACGCCGTCATTGCCGCCGCGCTGGTCTCGGAGATGGCGCTCTACTACAAGAAAAACGGCCTGACCCTCTATCAGGCCATGCAGCGGCTCTATGAACGCTACGGACAGATCCACGAAAAAACGGTCTCCTACGCCATGCCCGGAAAGGACGGGCAGGCGCGCATCGCGGAGATCATGGAGCGGCTGCGCGGGCAATATCAAAACAGCTTTGCCGGGGAGACGCTGTGTCTCTTTGAAGATTATTTGACCTCTGTGCGGGAGAACCCGCAAACCGGGGCACGGGAGCCTATTTTGCTGCCGAAGTCCAATGTGTTAAAATTTATTTTTACAAATAATTCCTGGCTGGTGCTGCGCCCCTCCGGGACGGAGCCGAAAATCAAGCTCTATCTCTCTGCCTCCGGGGATACGGCGGAGGCGGCGGAAGCGCGGATTGCGGCGTTGGAGGGCTTGGCAAACGGATTATTTTTGTAGGGGCGGCTTTTAGCCGTCCGTGAAACCCGAAAATTCCATGAATCCTGTAGCTTGCGGACGCGTACAACGCGCCCCTACAGAGTCTGCGAGAAACACACACCTGGAGGTGAAACCATGCGCTCCGAATCAGAACTGTTCGCGCTGTTTCTGGATTTTGCGCAACAGGATGAACGAATCCGCATTGTCGGCATGGAGGGCTCCCGCACGAATGTCCATGTCCCGAAAGATGAATTTCAGGACTACGACATCTCCTTCATCGTGACCGACATGGATTCTTTTCTCAAAGACGACGATTGGCTGGATATGTTCGGGAAGCGGATTATGATGCAAAAACCGGAGGCGATGAGTCTGTTTCCGCCCGAAAACGAATGGTTCTCCTACCTCATGATTTTCGAGGATGAAATCAAGATTGACCTTTCCATCATACCGATGGCATTGCTGCAAAATTATCTCGACGGCGATAAATTGTTAAAAATCCTGTTGGATAAGGACGGGCTGGTCCCGAATCCTCCTATGCCGACGGATGAGGACTATTGGATAAATAAGCCCTCTCCCGCCTTCTTTGACGACTGCTGCAACGAATTCTGGTTTGTTTCCACTTATGCCGCGAAAGGGCTGTTCCGCGGGGAACTTCTGTTCGCGTCCTATCATGTGGAGCGAATCTTGCGGCCGCAGCTTTTGACCATGCTCAGCTGGAAGATAGGCACAGTGCATGGCTACGGCTTCAGTCTCGGAAAATGCTATAAATATATAGACAAATATCTTTCAAAAGAGGAATGGGACTTGCTGATGGAGACCTATCGCATGAATACTGATAAAAATTGCTGGGCGGCTTTAGACGCCGCGCAGGAGTTGTTTCGCCGGGCATCTCATGATGTCGCGTGTCACTTCGGCTACGCGTATCCGGATCATGATGTTCGGGTGACAAATTATATCAAAAAAATAAAGATCAGATATAACATGTCTACATAAAGTACGTCCGTGCAAGACGCGACGCCCCTGCGCGCCGTTTATGTGGCAAGTGTTGTGAAAACCTGGCGTGCCGGGGGCACAATCCGTGACGCGCGGGGACATGCCCCATGGGGCTTAACATTGCGGTTGGGAGGTTGTTTTTTTGAAAAAGTTGCGTCTTTGGTTGAATTTTCTCTTGATAATACTTTGCTGTTTTATAGCATTTGCAGCATATTATTATTTAAAAAATCCTCATTTAGGACTCGCCATTACAATACTGTTTACATTATATATGATGATATTATACTATAGACATGAAATAAAGAACAAAAACTCAAACATAAAGTCTATTTTAACGAGCATGGCTGGCGGAATTCCTATTTTTATGATGTCTTTCTCCCTTTATTTTAACTATGTAATTCCGGAGAATCGCTCTCTTCGTAACTGGTTTAATTACGGGGGCTATATTTTATTTATCATATTTGCAATATATATACTTATAAAATGCAGCGAAGAAAAGAAGGAAGAAACAGAGGAGCATTCAGAATGAAACTAGGCATTGTCGGCCTGCCCAACGTGGGCAAAAGCACATTGTTCAACGCCATCACCAACGCGGGCGCCCAGTGCGCGAACTACGCCTTCTGCACCATCGAGCCCAACGTGGGCGTCGTGCCCGTACCGGACGCCCGCCTGGACGTGCTGACGGAACTGTATCACCCCGCCAAAACCACGCCCGCCGTGATCGAGTTCGTGGACATCGCCGGCCTGGTGAAGGGCGCGTCCAAGGGGGAGGGCCTGGGCAACCGCTTCCTCTCGCACATCCGAGAGGTGGATGCCCTCGTGCACGTTATGCGCTGCTTCGAAAATGACGATATCCTCCATGTGGAAACGAAAATCGACCCCGCCCGTGATATGGAGACCATCAATCTGGAGCTGATTTTTTCCGATATGGAGCTGCTGGAGCGGCGCGTGGACAGGCTCTCCAAACAGCTCAAGGCGGACAGGAAGGCCGCGCCGGAGCTGGCCTTCCTCAAGCGCCTGCAGGAAGAGATGGAGCGGGGCGTCCCCGCCCGGAATGTCCCCTGTGACGAGGCGGAGCGGCACTATCTCTCGGAGGTTGCATTACTTACCGCGAAACCGGTCATCTATGCCTGCAACCTGGGCGAGGACGACTTCGCCGCGGGACTGGAGCACAACCTCCATTACCGTGCCGTCGCGGAGATTGCCGCGGCGGAACATGCGGAGGTGCTGCCCATCTGCGCCGAACTGGAGGCCCAGATTTCCGCCCTGGACGCGGAGGAGAAGCAGCTCTTCCTGGCCGATTTGGGCGTGGAGGCGGGCGGCCTGGACTTGTTGGTCCGGCGCAGCTACGACCTCCTGGGCCTGATGTCCTTCCTGACGGCGGGCGCGCCGGAGGTGCGGGCCTGGACCATCCCCAAGGGGACGAAGGCGCCCAAGGCGGCGGGGAAGATCCACTCCGACATCGAGCGCGGTTTCATCCGCGCCGAGGTGGTCTCCTTCGACGAGCTGGTGGCCTGCGGCTCCATGGCGGCTGTGAAGGAGAAGGGTTTGTTGCGCAGCGAGGGCAAGGAGTACATCATACGGGACGGCGATGTGGTGCTGTTCCGGTTCAATGTATAGCACGATTTGTAGAGGACTGCGCCCCCTACACAAGCTAAAATTTTATATAAAGGAGAATCCCAATGGATATCATCGTCAGAAAACCTACGGAGGCAGAAAAGGCCGCCATGACGCAAAATCCCACCTGGGGCTGCGGCGTCTCGGAGTTCGACTGGTACTACGACAGTGAGGAGCACTGCCTGCTGATTGAGGGCGAGGTCACCGTGACTTACGGAGAGGGCAAAAGCGCCTCTTTCGCGGCGGGGGATTATGTGGTGTTGCCCAAAGGTTTATCTTGCGTGTGGAAGGTCACAAAACCCGTGAAGAAATATTACGAGTTCCGGTAGCCCCGGATACAGAAAAGCGCGGCCGGAACCCCTTGGGCTCCGGCTGTTTTTGTTTGCGGAACGGATTGAAAAGAGCGCAACAAAATTGTATAATGATTTCATGAGTATAAATCCATTCAGCCGCGCCGAAATGCTCCTCGGGCGCGAAGCCTTGGAAAAACTGCAGAACAGCCACGTCGCCGTCCTGGGCCTGGGCGGCGTGGGCTCCTATACCGCAGAGGCCCTGGCGCGCGCGGGTCTGGGCAAACTCACACTGGTGGATCACGACACCGTAAGTCTCAGCAACCTCAACCGCCAGATCTATGCCCTGCGCTCCACCTTGGGTTTGCAAAAGGCGGAGGTGGCCAAAGCGCGCATCGCGGACATCAATCCCGCCTGCGAAGTGCGGGCGCTCCCGCTGTTTTTCGCGGAGGAGACTGCCGATTTGATTTTAGACACGGCCTACAGCTATGTCGCGGACGCCATAGACACCGTGAGCGCGAAGCTGACACTGGCAGTCCGCGCGCAGGAGACCGGTATCCCGTTGATTGCCTGCATGGGTACGGGCAACAAGCTGGACGCCTCCCAGTTTCGCATCGGCGATATTTATGAGACCAGCGGCTGCCCCCTGTGCCGGGTCATGCGGCGGGAGCTGCGGCAGAGAGGCGTGGAGGCGCTGCGGGTGGTCTGGTCGCCGGAGCTTCCCAGGAGTCAGGAGTCAGGGGACAGGAGTCAGGGGGAGGAAGTATCCGGCAAGCGCTCTGTGCCGGGCAGTGTTTCCTTTGTGCCGCCGGTGGCGGGGATGCTGATGGCGGGGTATGTTGTGCGGGGAATATTAGCCTTGTAGGGCGCGTCCCTGCGCGTCGTAGATTGTGCCGAGAGGATTGTGGCGTGCCGAGGGCGTCACGCCCTACAATACAAACTTTAGAGTCAAAAGGATTAAAAATTATGCGTAAACGATTCATCGCCATATTCTTATGCTGCATTCTGCTGTTCGGCCTCGCGGCCTGTAAGCCGGGCGACGGGGCGGACGAAACCGAGCCCAGCGACCTTTCCGGCGGCGAGATGACAGAGCAGGTCCTGCGCCTGCCCTACTCCAAGGCCGACTCCCTGAACCCCTTCGAGAGCAAGGGCCTCATCAACCGGCAGCTCGCGCTGCTGTTGTATGACGGCCTGTTCCGGCTGGATAAAACCTACAAGCCCGCTCCCCTGCTGGCCTCCGGCTACACCATGGAGGGCAGGGAGCTGACGGTCACGCTGGCGGACGCCGTATTCAGCGACGGCAGCCGCGTGCGCGCGGAGGATGTCGTGGCCTCCTTCCAGCTCGCGAAAAAATCGGAGGTCTACGGGCAGCGTCTGCTGAATATTTCTTCCGTCGTGGCCTCGGGGAACCGGGTGACCTTCAAGCTCCTTTCCCCGGATCCCCATGCCGCCGCCTGCCTGGACTTCGCCGTCGTGCGTACGCAAGGGAATAACCTGCCCATGGGCAGCGGGCGCTATGTGTACCTGGAGGGCAGAGAGGGCGTCACCCTGGAACGGAATACACGGCGGCAGGATTTCAACCCGGCCATTCCCTCCATCGCGCTGACGGACGTCACGGACAGTGCCTCTCTGCTGAGCGCTATCGCAATCGGGAACATCAGCTTCGCCTACAACGAGCTCAGTTCCGGGCAGTACCAGCGCATCAACGCGTCGACCGTGGAGACGAGCCTAAACAATTTGGTCTACCTCGCATTCAACAGCGGCCGGTCGGCGGTCGCACGGCCCGCGTTCCGCCGGGCGGTCGCCCTGCTGCTGGGGCGGGACGAGCTGGTCCTCACCGCGTTTCAGGGGCACGCGCGGGCCGCCGCCACGCCCTTTAACCCGGACTGGTACGCACTCGCGGGTCTGGACGAAGCCGTCATACCGAGCACGTCCGCGACGACGGACAAATCTGCTGTTGCGGAACTGCTCGCGGAGGCGGGTTATTCGCAGTATAAGCTGCAAAATACGAGTTTTTCTCTGCTGGCCAACGCGGACAATCCCTTTAAAAGGCAGGCCGCGGACCAGTTGGCCGTACAGCTGGCGAAGGGCGGCATGAACGTGAAGGTCCGCGCGTTGGCCTTCAAAGAATACGAGGCCGCCGTGCGCGCCGGGAGCTATGATTTTTATCTGGGCGAAGTCAAGCTGAGCGGCAACATGAGCCTCACGCCCCTGCTTGGCCCGGGGGGCGCCGTCGGCTTCGGCATAGACCCGGAGTGCGACGCCGCCTATGCCTACGGCCTGTTCTTGAAGGGGGACCTCGACCTCCAGGGCTTCCTGGACGCCTTTACGGAGGACCCGCCCCTTTTGCCCCTGTGTTACCGCAACGCGGTGGCGGGTTATGCCCGTTCGCTGCAGACGCCCCGGGTCGGCTGCGACGGCGATATCTTCTGTGATATAGACCGCTGGATGTTTGCCGGCCAATCGCCCGCGGAATGATGGATATCATAAAACTTGTTCACAACTTCGTAATATTGCACAAATGCAACTTGCTGTATTTTTCGCGTAAAAATTGGCTATAATGAATAAAATTAGATAGGCGAAAGGCGGTTCTGAAAATTTCCAGCCAATAATTCTAGTTTTTCTGTCATTTGCTCTTGCAAAATGCGCGGCAGTTGTGTAAAATAAGAATGCACGAACCGTCATTTTGTATAAGAATGAATGATGTAGACGATGGGGCGATATTGATTTTCGGCAAACGGAGCGGGGTTCCCGCACCGGGAGGCCACTTTGGGATAGGGGTATTGAGAATATGTCAAACAGACTTTTTCAGAGCGTAATTCATCAGATGTATGACGCGGTGGGCCGGACAATCGGCGTGCTGGACGAGACCGGCGCGGTCGTTGCCTGCAGCGAGCTGGGGCGTATCGGCGAGACTGTCCAGGGCGCGGCGGAGATTTTCGCGGAGAGCGGCCTGCAGTATGCCGACGGGTTTACTTACCGCAGCTTCGGTTCCAGCCCGCAGGTGGAGTACGCCGTGTTTGTGGAGGGGACGGACGACCTCGCGGGGAAATACGCGGAGGTCAGCTGTGTCGCGCTGAACAACATCAAGCAGGCCTATGAAGAAAAATATGACCGCGGCAATTTTGTCAAAAATTTAATTTTAGACAATATTCTGCCGGGGGATATCCAGCTGAAGTCCAAGGAACTGAGCTTCGACGGGGACGTGACCCGGGTCGTATTGCTCATCCGCATCCCGGACCACAACGATACCAATGCCTTTGACGTGGTCTACAACCTCTTCCCGGACAGAGAAAAAGATTTTGTGTTGAATATCAACGAAGACAACATTGCCCTCGTCAAAGAGGTGCGGCACAACATTGAAACCAAAGACCTGGAAAAGCTGGCCCGCTCCATTGCGGACGCGCTGGGCACGGAGCTCTACGCCAACGCCTATGTGGGCATAGGCACCACCGTGACCGGCATCCGGAGTCTGCCCCGTTCCTTCAAGGAGGCGCAGATCTCTCTGGAGGTCGGCAAAGTCTTTGATACGGAGAAAACCATCATCAGCTACGACAATCTCGGCATCGCCCGCCTGATTTACCAGCTGCCGACCACTTTGTGCGACATGTTCCTGCGTGAAGTGTTCAAGCGTGGCTCCATTGAGACCCTGGACCACGAGACCCTGTTCACCATCCAGCGCTTCTTTGAGAACAACCTGAATGTGTCGGAGACCTCCCGCAAGCTGTTTGTGCACCGGAACACGCTGGTCTACCGCCTGGAAAAGATTAAGAAGCTCACGGGCCTGGATTTGCGCGAGTTTGACGACGCCATCGTGTTCAAGGTGGCGCTGATGGTCAAGAAATATTTGGACGCCAACCCGGTAAAATACTAAAAATTTAGAAAACCTGTGGGATATGCGGCTGCACAGCACCAAAGGAAACGATAAATGTGATTGAATTTCGCAATGTCAGCAAGATTTACGGCAACGGCACCGTCGCGCTGGACAAAATAAATCTACGGATACAGCCGGGAGAATTTGTCTTTGTTGTCGGTGCGTCCGGCGCCGGAAAAAGTACTTTTTTGAAATTGATGACACGCGAGGAAGTCCCCACCCACGGCTCCATTGTTATCAACAGTCAGGAATTGAATCAGCTCGCCAAACGGGAGGTTCCCTATTTCCGCCGCAGCCTGGGCATGGTGTTTCAGGATTTTCGGCTGATTCCGAATATGACGGTGTACGACAACATCGCGTTTGCCATGCGTGTGATTGGCACGCGGGAGAAGGAAATCCGCAAGCGGGTGCCCTATGTCATTTCTCAGGTCGGCCTGGTCTCCAAGGCCCGCTGCCTGCCGAACGAGCTCTCCGGCGGGGAACAGCAGCGCGTGGGACTGGCGCGGGCGCTGGCAAACAACGCGGGCATCTTGATTGCCGACGAGCCCACGGGCAACGTGGATCCGCAGATGAGTTATGAGATTGTGGAACTGCTCATGCGCCTGAGCGACAAGGGCACCACCGTCGTGATGGTGACCCACGAGCACAGTCTGGTCAAGCAGTTTGACAGCAGGGTCATCATCCTGGAGCGGGGCCGTGTCGCCTCGGACGGGAAACTGTTTTACGGGGAAGCGGAGGCGGCTTCCCGCAGCCACTTGAACGAACACACCACTGAGTTCGAATATCAGGCCGCTGTCCGGGAGGAGCCGGACTATCAGCCGGAATATGTGGCACAGCTGGAGATGCCGCTGCCACAAGAGATTCCGGCGCCGCCGGAGTATCCGGTGCCACAGGGCTTCCAGATGCCGCCGGGATATCCGGTACCGCAGGGCTATCCGGTACCGCCGGAATATTGGGCACAGCAGGGCTTCCAAGTACCGCCGGGGTATCCGCAGCCGCCAATACCACCGGAAGTGTATGCGCCCCTCCCTGTGCCGCAAGCGGCCGCAGAGGCGCCGGAAGAAGCCAAGGTCTGGAATACCGGTTCGGACGAGCTGGATGCCTTGATGGTGGAGGGCTTCGACTTCTCCTCCTATTTGCAGAATATCGAGGATTTGATGCGGAGCGCCGATGACTCCATAGGGGGTGAAACCCCATGAAAAAGAGTTTGAATGTCCGCTACCTGACGAAGGAGGGCTTCCGCAACCTCTATGTCAACCGCCTGATGAGCTTTACCTCCGTTTCCGTCCTGTTCAGCTGCCTGGTATTGATGGGCATTGCCGTCATGCTGCTGCTGAACATCAACAGCTTCATCTCCGACCTGGAGGCGCAAAACGTCATCATGGTCTTTGTGTCAGACGAGGCAGACCAAGAGCAGACGGAACAACTCGGCATTCAGTTGAGGAATATTGAAAACATAAAAGAATGCGATTTTATTTCCAAAGAACAGGCGTGGGAGGAACAGATAAAAGATCTGCCTTCGTTGGGTCCTCTGGTAAGAAGGTTGCCGGACGACATATTGCCGGACGCCTATAAAGTGACCGTGCGGGATATGGGACGCTTCCGTGAAACCGTGGATCAAATCAAGCGGCTGGAAGATGTGCAAAACGTCCGGGAAAATCAGGAGCTGGCCACCCAGCTGGCCAATACGCGCAACACCGTTTCCACAATCAGTCTCGGTATCATCCTAATGTTGCTGCTGGTCTCCCTGTTCATCATTTCCAACACCATACGCGTCACCATGTTTAACCGCCGCCTGGAAATCAGCATCATGAAAAGCGTCGGCGCGACGAACGGCTTTATCCGCTGGCCCTTTATGATTGAGGGCATTCTGCTCGGCGTCATCGCCGGCCTGCTCTCCCTATTCGCCGTTTGGGGAATCTACCATTTTGCCCTGGGTTCCGTGGATTCCTTGTCCAACACCATATTGATGGGGGCCCAATTCATTCCGTTTGAGGACTACGTCTGGCTGTTGTTCCTTGGATTTATGGCAATCGGGGTGTTTACCGGAATATTTGGAAGCTCCGTGTCTATCCGGAGGTATTTGAAGGAAAAGGAGTTTGTTGAGATTGAGTAGTAACAGATACCGTTTTGGCACACGCATAGGGTCGATTATGCTCTGCCTGGTATTGGCTGTTGCCGCCGGTCTGCTGCCGCATGTCATTGCGGCGGAAACGGTTGACGATCTAAACGAGAAGTATGAAGTTTTAGAGCAGAAAATCGCGGACCGGAACAAAAAGATCAACCAAGCGGAAAGTGACATCAAAAACAGTGAGCAGAAAATCGCGGCTCTGCAGGAGCAGGTGGGCGACCTGGAGGCGCAGAAGAAGCTCATCAACGATAAAATCGCCGTGCTGAACACGGAGATTGAATCGCTGAACCGGCAGATTGCTGAACTGGACGCCGAGGTGAAGCGGGTCAACAAGCGGATTGCCGACACCAAGGCCGAAATGGAGCAGCGGGAGCAGGAGATGGAAGAGACCCTGCAGCTGCTGACGGAGCGCATCCGTGCCTCGTACCTGGCCGGAAAGGCGACCTGGCTGGAGGTTTTGGTCTCCTCCGGTGACCTGTCTACCTTCCTGACGCGCACGGAGCTGTTGTCCCGCGCGGCGGAGAACGACCAGGCGCTGGTCAGCCAGTTGGAGGAGGAAGCGGCGGAACTGCAAAAATTGCAGGATGCCTTGGCCGCGGACAAGTCCGCCGTGGAGGCAAAGCGGGCCGTGGTAAACAACCAGCGCGCCATGGTGGTCGCGAAAAAGAACGATTTGAAGGCCAGCGCCAGCACCCTGCAGGCGAAGGAAAATGAAATCGGCCGGAAAACCTCCAATATCAATCAGCTCATCAAGCAGTTGGATAAAGACAGCGCCCTGTATAAACAGCAAATTGCCCAGATTGAAAAAGAGCAGCGGCAGATTGAAGAGAGAATCGACGCCCTCATCAAAAGTGAAGGCTCCTCCGAAGGAGAAGAGCCCAAAAAGAATTACAACGCGACGGGCAAAATGACCCTGCCCGTGCCCTACGACAACTACTATGTTTCCGCCTACTACGGCCCCTACAGCCCCTTCGGCAAATCCGAAATGCACTACGGCGTGGACCTCTGTGTCCGCCCGAGCTCCTACGGGAAAAAGATTGTCGCGGCGGACGGCGGCATCGTCATTCTAGCGGATGCCAGCAATCCGAGCAGCGGGTTCGGCAAGTACATCATCATCGACCACGGCAACGGCGTACTGACCCTATACGGCCACTGCAGCGCCCTCTTCGTGAAAAAGGGAGACAAGGTGGCGAAGGGCGAACACATCGCGAATATCGGCGACACCGGCCGCGTAACCGGGCCGCACCTGCACTTCGAGGTACGCTTGAACAACAACGGCAACATCACACGCGTGAACCCCATTCCGAAATACATAAATCCTTAAGGGGAATAGGGGGAACCAATTGTCTGTAAGGGCGCACACTGTGCGCCCCTACCTATTTCACACGGAGGCGAATCAAATCCATGAATAAAAAAATCCCCCTGGGAATCAGCATCACCCTGATTATTACCTCCATCACGGCGACCTTCGCCATCACCATGTCCATCGCGAAGGGCATCTACAGCCAGATGATTACGGACCTCACCCAGCGTTCCCAGCAATACGAGGCCATCGAGGACGTCGCGATCAAAAGCCGCGACTTTTACTGGCGGACGGACATCAATGACCTGACGCACCTCTCCTCCACCGTAAAGGGCTACATCGACGGTTTGGACGACCCCTACGGCTGCTATATGGACGCGGAGGCCTACGCGGAATACATGAAGCGGATGCAGGGACAGATGCAGGGAATCGGCGCGGTGACGGCCCTCAATCCTCAGACCGGCCGGATGCAGATCACCGAAGTGTTTGCCAATTCCCCGGCGGAGAAATCCGGGCTGAAAAGAGGGGATGTCGTCCTCAAAATTGAGGACGAGGCCGTCACGGCGGCCAACTATGACGACATGGCGGAAAAGCTGAAAGGGCGGCGGCTGACGAGCGTCCGCATCACCTACGGCCGGGGAGATCAGGAAATTACAGAAAAAGTGATGCTGGGGTACAACCACCAGTCGGTGACCAGCAAGCTCATCGGCGATATCGGTTACATAAAAATAACCGCGTTTTATCAGAACGCGGTTCCGGATTTCAAAAAAGCGGTGGATTCTCTGGTCAAACAGCAGGCGAGGGCCCTGATTTTTGACCTCCGCAACACCACGGAGGGGGACATCCGCTACGCGGCGGAGATAATTGCCTATCTGGTCCCGCTGCCCACGGAGGGCTCCAAGGCGATCGCAACGCTGGTAAGGCCGGACGGCTCCATTCTGGAGACCTACACCTCGGACCCGAATTCCGTCGCGCAGCCGATGGCAGTCCTGGTCAACGGCCGGACTGTCGGCTTGGCGGAGCTGTTTGCCTGCGACCTGCGCGACTACGGAAAAGCCAGCCTGGTGGGGGAACAGACCCGCGGCAACGGCAGTTATCAGAAGCTCTACCGCCTGAAGGAAGGCGGCGCGATGCTGCTCACCGTGGCAATGATAAAACCCTATATCAGTGAGGGCTACCACGAGACCGGTCTGACGCCGGATGTCCTAGCCGAGCTTACGCCGGAGCAAGAAAAGAATTTCGAGTTGCTTTCCCCGGAGCAAGACCCGCAGCTGCAGCTGGCCTTGACGCTGTTCGCGGAACGCTAGGGCGTCCCCTACCCAACCGGATCCTCTTCTTCCGAAACGACTTCCGGCACAATCTCCGAGGCAATCCGCCGGACATCCACCCGGTCGTAATAGGCCTTGAAACGGATACCGGCCCGCACTGTCTTCTCACAGTGCGGGCAATAATATTCCGCACGGAAAAATTGATTGTGATAATTCCAGTCGGTCAGTTGCTCCACATCCTCGCTGCCGCAGAACTGGCAGCGGTACCAAAAGGCCTTTTTGTCGATGAGCGGGTGCCGCATATCCCGCAGCACGCGCGGCTTGAAGGCCAACTTTTGATAGAAGGACTCGTCGCAGACCCGGATGTAGGACTTGAGCACCTGCTCAGTGGTGAATACCCTGCGCAGGCACTCCGCGCCCAGGCGGCTGTCGTCCAGCGCCCTGTGTTGCGCGTAGCTCTCCAGCGGAATCTCCAGCAACAGGGCGGCGGCCTCCAGGCCGATTTGATTTTTCGTTTCCAGGCGCAGCCTGTCCTGCACAACGGTCTGCAAATCCGCATAGTTTTGCAGGAAGGACAGTCTGTCTACCCCGTTGAGGTACTGATAGTTGTCCAACAATACGCGGATATCCCCGTCGCCCCAGGTCAGAATGACATTCTCCCCGTCGCCCAACCACTTTCGAAACAGCGAAAGCACCTGGGTAAAGAATTTGGCGTCGGCCAAATCCGCCGTCGTGATATTGGTCAGCCGTTTGACGCTTCCGCGCAGCTTTTTCCCGATTTGGGAGTGGACTAACATAGAAAAGACGTCTGTCTCCCGCAGGGAGGCGTCCAGCTTCACTGCGCCGACCTCAATGACTTCGTTCATGAAGCCCGCCCGTTTTTTGGCGTAGGCGTTGTTCCATTCCAGGTCCATTACAATATATTGCATCCACTACCAACCTTGCTCCGCCAAATAGGCCCGGCTGCGCTTCACGCTGTCCAGGGCCGTGTCCCCCGGCGCGGGTAAATCCTGTTCCACCACGACCCAGCTGGCGCCTGCCTGCTCGCAGGACGCGAGAACAGCCGGCATATCCTGCTGGCCTTCCCCGACAGGCCGGAAGCCGAACAGCTCCTCCTCCGCCTGTTTGCCGTCGGACTGCACACCCATCAGCTCATACAGCTTCTCCGGCCGCTTGCCGTCCTTCATATAAAAATCTTTCAGGTGTACCACCGGCGCCCTGCCGCTGTACTGCAGGAGATAGGCGCTCGGGTTCACGCCCGCCACTTTCACCCAGCAGGTGTCTATCTCCGTCTGCAACAGGGAAGCATCGACTTCATCGTAGAGCACGTCCAGACCGTAGCGCTCCCCCAACTTGACAAATTCGAAGTCGTGGTTGTGGTAGAGCAGTGTCAGGCCTTGTTCGCCGCACAAGGTGCCCAGCCGCCGGATATCCGCTATTGTCTGCGCGAAGCCCGTGCTGCCGGGGCGGCGCTCCTCCGGCAGGAAGGGGATCGCTACATAGCGGCACCCGATTTCCCGGTAGGCGCGCAGTGTGGATACTGGGTCCGCCAGGAGCTCGTCCAGAGGTATATGCGCGGAAATGGGCTCCAAGCCGATCTTTTGGAGCAGTTCCTGGACCTGCTGTGCACTGTAGCCCTCAGGGATTCCCGCGAGCTCCACTCCCTGGTAGCCCATGGCTTTAATCTGCGCGAGGGTCCCCGGGAGATCCGCTGCCGCCTCGTTCCGGACGGAGTAGAGTTGTAACGCTACTGGTAATGACATAGAAAGTCCTCCTTGATTGTAAAAAATTTCTTTCTTATTATAACAAGGTCGCGGCAAGAAAACAAGCATTGCGACGAAAGCATTGCGGCGCAAGAAAAAACAGTGTATACTACATGCAGTATCCCTATACCCTATCCGGAGGCAACTAAAAATAAAATATCAATATAAAAGGAGCGATTTTTATGGCAGAGCTCACCACAAAAGAACGCATGTCCAGAATTTTGCAGCACCAGGACGCGGACCGCGTCCCCATCCTGGACAAACCCTGGGAGGGGACGATTTCCCGCTGGCATCGGGAGGGCATGCCCCTCAAGACAGATTGGCGGGACTATTTTAACACGGACAAGTTGGAGACGATTCTCCCGGACATCACTCCGGGCTACGAAGAAGAAGTCCTGGAGGGGAACAAGGACTATTTGATTCTGAAAACCAATTGGGGCGTCACGATGAAGGTCTTTCGGGTGCAGGACAGTACGCCGGAATTCCTGGATTACACGATCACGAACAGAACTGCCTGGGAGGACGCAAAACGCCGTATGCTGGCGGATGAGACGGAGGAAGGCGACCGGGTCAACTGGAAGTGGTTAAAGCGGGAGTACCCCAAATGGCGGCAGGAGGGCTCCTGGGTCAGCGGCCTGTTCTGGTTCGGCTTCGATGTAACCCATTCCTGGATGATGGGGACGGAGACTCTATTAGTTCTGATGATTGAGGATCCGGATTTCGTCAAGGAGATTTTTAATACCTACCTGGATTGCTGCATCAAGCAGTTTGACCGGATTTGGGACGCGGGCTACCACTTCGATTGGGTCAGCTGGATGGACGATATGGGTTACAAGGGCACGACCTTTTTCTCCGCCGACATGTACCGGGAGCTGCTCAAGCCGGTACATAAGCGGGCGGTGGACTGGGCCCACAATCACGGCATTTACGCGCACCTGCATTCCTGCGGCAACGTTTCCAGCTTTATCCCGGAGTTGCTGGACATCGGCGTGGACGTACTCAACCCCCTGGAGGTCAAGGCGGGCGTGGATCCTATAGCCGTCAAGCAGCAGTACGGTGACAAATTGTCCCTCCACGGCGGGACCAACGCCGTCCTCTGGGACGACAAGGCGCACATTCTCGCGGAAATCGAGCGGCAGGTTCCCATCCTGAAGCAAAACGGCGGCTATATTTTTTCCTCCGACCACTCCATACCGAATACGGTTTCCCTGGACACGTTCCGGGAGATTATTAGGACGGTGAAAGAGGTCGGGCGGTATTGAGGAGACAAGGGAGGAACGATCCATGAAAGCGATAGCCCGCATAAAATGGGTTTCGCTGGTCTGCGCGCTGCTTCTGGTATTAGCGGCTATTCCAGCATTTGGCCTGTTTCCTTCGGCAAAGGCGGCGGATGAATTCCAAGCACAGCCAATGATTGCGGCAGGAGAAAATCATGTTCTGGCATTAAAAAGCGATGGCACGGTATGGGCTTGGGGATTTAATTCACAGGGCCAACTCGGTGACGGCACAGATAAGAGCAGATCCACCCCTGCCCAGGTGAACAATCTAACCAAGATAACCGCCGTGGCTGCCGGAGGCGGTTTCCAAAGCGGCCATTCCCTTGCGCTAAAAAGTGACGGTACGGTGTGGGCTTGGGGAGATAATTTTTCTGGCCAACTCGGTTTCGACCCAAGTGGTGACTATTTTTATGAAATCACCCCTGTCCAGATAAGCAATCTGGACAAAATAGCCGCTGTATCTGCGGGACATGGGTATTCTTTGGCATTAAAAAGCGACGGTACAGTTTGGGCTTGGGGCATGAATAACTGTGGCCAACTCAGCGATGGTACAAGTAGTAGGTATGCAAAAAATGCCACTCCTACCAAGGTAAAAAAATTAGACGGGATAATCGCTATATCTGCGGGGTTCGAATATTCCCTGGCACTAAAAAGCGACGGCACAGTTTGGGCCTGGGGAGCGAATCGTGCTGGAAGACTTGTTGAAGACACAAGCGGTATGTATGCAGATATAACCATTCCCGTGCAAATAAACAATTTGACCGGAGTAATTGCCGTGGCTGCGGGAGATGACCACTCTCTGGTCCTAAAAAGTGACGGTACAGTTTGGGCCTGGGGAGGAAATCACGACGGCCAACTTGGTAACGGCTCAACTAGTTTTAATAGAACCACCACCCCTGTACAAGTGAAAAATTTGACCGAAGTGACTGCTGTAGCTCTAGGAAGTGGTTACTCTCTGGCTCAAAAAAGCGACGGTACAGCTTGGGCATGGGGAGGAAATGCCTACGGCTACCTCGGCAACGGAAAAATAGCTGACACAGATGATGTGTTTTATAGAACTTCCCCTATTCAGGTGAACAAATTGACTGGGGTAACCGCGGTAGCCGCAAAATTCAATTATTCCCTGGCGCTAAAAGACGATGGCACTGTCTGGGCCTGGGGATGGAATGAGTTCGGCCAGCTCGGCGACGGCGCGAGTGGCTGGGGTGTATACAACACCTCCCCTATGCAAGTCTTGGGTGAAAATGGGGTTGGCTATTTGAATTTGGGCATTTATAAAGGAGCTGTTGAATCCCCCAATACCGGCAGCAATCCCGATACCCTGGCTGTTATATCCCTGGTAATCATGGTTGGACTGGCGGCAGTCGGTGTTGTCGTGTTCTTAATCAAACGCAAACGGGCATAATGTCTTGCATATCTTCCACCATCATGTTATGATTTCACTAACGTTTTATGGAAAAAAGGAGGCAGCTATGAAGTACAGCATCAACCGAAGCAACCATAGGGATTTCGACATCTACGAAATCAACAAAAAGGCCGGCCGGGCCTATTTCATCCCCTACTCCAGCAAAGAGAAATTGGCGGGAACCGCGCCGGCGGCGGAGCGCGTTTCCTCCGACCTTGTGTGGGTGCTCTCCGGAGACGACTGGGCATTCAAATATTACGCGAAGGAGGCCGACCTGCCGGACGAACTGGACACAGATGTGATAGAGTTCGACACTATCCACGTGCCGGCCACCTGGCAGCGGACGGGCTATGAGCCGCCGGTCTATCTGAACTGCCCCTACGAATTCGAAACCGTACCGCCGGAGCTGCCCGAGGAGATGTCTGTTGGCGTATACCGGAAGAATTTCTCCATTACGAGCCTCGCGGAGCGCTACAGCCTTGCGTTCCTGGGCGTGTGCCCCTGCATCAATCTCTATCTCAACGGCAGTTTCGTGGGCTACAGCGAGGGCTCCCACAACACCGCCGAGTTCGATGTGACGCCCTACCTGAAAGAGGGGGAAAACGAGCTGCTCGCGGTGGTGCCGAAGTGGTCCACGGGCACGTATTTGGAGTGCCAGGATATGTTCCGGGAAAACGGCATCTTCCGCGACGTGCTGCTCTACGCCCTGCCCGCGGTCAGCATTGAGGACTATCAGATTCATACCCGAAAGACCGCGACCGGCTGGCATCTGGACGTCGGCGTCACTTTGAGCGCGGGCACGGAGGGTTACAGCGTCCGCGTCGGCTTCGAAAACGGCGGCGAATGGACAGAGGCGGAAGCGCCCGCCGAAATGGAGGCCTTTTTCAGTTTCGCGAGCCTGGGGGTGGAGGAATGGAATGCCGAAATCCCGACGGTATATGAAATATACATCACTTTGTTGCGGGGCGGACAGGAAGTTCAGACTTTGCGCAATATCACTGGCTTTAAGACGATTGCCATCCACGGGAAATACTTCACGTTCAACGGGGAGCGCATCAAGCTCAAGGGCGTCAACCACCACGACGACCACTATAAAAACGGCTATGTGATGTCCTACGCGGACTACGAGAAGGACGTTCAGCTGATCAAATCCCTGAACGGCAATTGCGTGCGCACCTCCCACTACCCGCCGGACCCGCATCTGCTGGTGCTGGCCGACCTCTACGGCCTGTACATTGTGGACGAAGCCGACATTGAGACCCACGGCTGCGGCGAGGAACCGCACCGCAACCCGCAGCTCATCAGCAACAACGTGGCCTGGGCGCCGCGCTATGTGGACAGAATCCTGCGCATGTACCTCCGCGACCGGAACCACCCCTGCATTACCATGTGGTCCCTGGGCAACGAGGCGGAGGGCTGGGCCTGCCAGGACGTCGCCTACGACGCGCTGAAGGCGCTCTGCCCGGAAATTCCGGTACACTACGAGGGCGTCATCCGGACGCCGCGCCTGTCCTATGACGTCAGCTCCGAGATGTATACGGCTCACGCGGATTTGGTCAAAATCCGGGAAGGCAAGCGCCGCGACCGGAGATTCCGGGAGAAGCCCTTCTATATGTGCGAGTACGCCCACGCCATGGGCGTCGGCCCCGGCAGCATGGAGGAATATTGGCAGATCATCTATTCGGATGATATTTTCTTGGGTGGTTGCATCTGGGAGTGGGCGGACCACGCGGTCTTCCACGAGGAAGGCGACGGCCCCTGGCAGTACACCTACGGCGGCAACCACGGCGAGCGGAAGCACGACGGTGAGTTCTGTGTGGACGGCCTGGTCTACCCGGATCGCAGGCTGCACACCGGCGCGCTGGAGATGCAGGCGGTCTACCGCCCCGTCCGCGCGCGGCGGGACGCGGACGGCAGTTTTATCTTTACCAATACCAACCGCTTCCGGAACGCGAACTATATTACAGTGGAGTGGTGTTTTCTGAAAAACGGCCTCGAGACTTCTTCCGGCAGCTTCGCGCTGAACATCCCGCCCCAGGGCGAACAGCGGGTCTGCCTGGAATACACTGTCCCCGGGCGCTGCGATTTCCACGTCAACTTCACTTATAAAGACGAGAACGGCAATTTCATCGCGAAGGAACAGCTCGAGCTGGCCAACTTCCGCGTCCTGCAGGCCCGCAGGCGCGGCAAAACCCTGAGTATGCAGGAAACCAAAGAAAAGCTGCGCGTCGCCTTTGACGGCGGCAGCATACTGTTTGACAAGCTGGGCGGCTATTTAGAGAGCTACAAGCTGGGCGAAAAGGAATTCATTCAACAGGCACCGGCCGATGCCGCCGGTTTCATGCCGAACATCTTCCGCGCCTTCATCGACAACGACCGAGCCCTCCGGAGCTATTGGGAAGAAGCCGGACACGACAAATATGAACTCGTGTTGCGCGACTTTGTCACGAACTTCGTAGACGAAGAAGATGAATCCGAGGCGACAATGGATCTGCTGTTTGACCTGAAGGTCGGCAGTGCGCTGCTTGCCAGGGCGGAGCTCTCCTACAAAATCACCCCAGGCGGCGCCCTGGAAATCAGCGCAAGCCTCTCCGTAAAAAGCCATAAAGAAATCGCGACAAATCTGCTGCGCTTTGGCCTAATGCTGGAGATGCCCCACGGATTTGAGCAGGTGGAATACTACGGCCTGGGCGAGGCGGAGACTCTCAGCGACTTCACGCCCCAGGCGACGGTGGGCATCTACAGCACGACGGTCTCCGACATGCACGAGCCCTACATCCGCCCGCAGGACAGCGGCAACCGCACCCAGGTCCGCTGGATGAAATTGACGGACGCGGCGGGCGACGGCCTGCTGTTCTGCAACGGCGACAAGCCCTTCAGCTTCAATGTCCGCCACTTCTCACAGAAGCTGTTGCAGAAGGCCAAACACCAGGAGGATCTGCACGACGAAAACACCACCGTGGTTTCGATTGACGGCTTTCTGCGGGGCTCCGGCAGCGCGAGCTGCGGTCCGGAGGTGCTGCCGGAGTACCTGGTAGACGCGAGTAAGGGCTTGGAATACAAGTTTGTGGTCATACCGCTGAAGAGGTAAAATATACGCAAATTCATAAAATAATACAAATCAGCCCGTTGCAGCCCTCGTTGATGATGCGTTCCAACGTCTCCTGGATTTTCATGCGGGCATCGCCGGGCATACGGTAGAGCTTGTTGTGCAGCCCCTCGTTCACCGGCTCGTGCAGGGATTTCCCAAAAATGTTGGAGCCCCAAATTTCCGCCGGGTTTTCCTCAAACCCTTTTACGAAACTTACGCGGAAAACGAAAAACTCTCAGCACTGCTGAGATATGCCAGCACCTGCTTTGTAAATGCATCCATTATCACGCACAGATAGATGAACTTGCTGCCTTTGTGTGGGATATACGTTATGTCGCTCAACAAAACGGCTCTTGCGCCATGTTCCTTGAACTCACGGTTGAGCAGATTGGGAGCAGTCTTCGCTTCCTGTAACGCTTTCCCCATCCTGCGATGGGGGTTACTCTTATATAATCGTGATTTATCCTGCCTTGTCGCCAAAGGCTCCCGAACTATATCGGGAGCTTTTTTATAATCCAATACTACTGAGAATCTGTACTTCGTTTTCCTCTGTCTCTTGCATATAAAGCATCGGTCTGCTATAATTTAAAAAAAGCAAAAAAATATAAAAATGGAGAGTACCGCTATGAAAAAATGGATTGCCGTTCTGCTCTGCATCGCCCTGCTCACCGTTTCCACAGGACTGCTGCTGCCCTCCGCGGGCGCCGCGGAATTCTGCGACTGCAACTGCGTGCCGGTCATACGCCTCACCGGTGGCCAGGGCGCACTGACCGAAAACTTCGGTACGCCGGAAGAGAAATCTTATTACGGCATGGACATGCTAGAAAACTTGCAGCGCGATTTGGTCCCCGCTCTGGACGGTTTGAAAGAATCCCTGCTGACCTTCAACCCCAGTAAAATCGTCGACGCGCTCATCGCCACGTTCTTCGCCTGGGTCGGCCCCCTCGCCCTGAACCCGGACGGCACGGGCGTCTACGCGGAACTGGATCGCTACGATTTTGAGAAGGAATACACCATGAGCCGGGGCCACAAAGAACCCGGACTGTTTTACTCCTTCCCGTTCGACTGGCGGAGAAGCCCCCTGGAGATCGCGGACAAACTCAACGATTTTGTCCAGGATATCAAAGTACACACGGGGCATGAGCATGTGAATATCGAAGGTCTGTCCGGCTCCTGCGCGGTGCTCATCGCCTACACGGATAAGTATGTCAACGGCGCCGAGCACCCGGACGCGCAGAGCATCGTGATTGGGTACTCCGCTGCGAGCGGCACGCAGCTGTTCGGGGAATTCCTGAACGCGAGTATCCACTTCAATCCCAAAAACTTGGGGATGCTGGATATCATCTATATTACGGAAGATATCGACGAAGAGGTAAGCGGCACCATCGTGGGCGTCGCAAACGCGCTCTACTATCTCGGTATCATGGATGTGCTGGTGGCTGCGCTTTCGTTTTTCCCAGAGGCTGCCGGTGAACGGATTTATGAAGAATTGATCCGCAAGACCTACGCCTCCTTCCCGGGCATTTGGTCCTGGGTTTCCCCGGAGGACTACGACGCCGCAAAGGCCCGGTTGATAGACGGCCACCCGGAATATCAGGACGCCGGTTTCCTGGATAAAATCGACAGTTACCGCGCCATGCAGGACCGCATCCCGGATATCCTGAAGGAAGCCAACGAAAAAATCAAGGTCGCCGTTATGGTGGGTTACAACATGGCGCTGGTTCCGGCCGGCCGGGGCGAGAACTCCTACCTGAACAGCGACGTGATGGTGACGGTGGAGAAGGCTTCCTTGGGCGCCATTGCCGCGCCCTATGGCAAAACCCTCGGTAAAAATTACAAACAGGTCATCAACGACGGGCACAATCATGTGTCGCCGGACAATGTGATTGATGCCTCCACCGGCGCTTTGCCGGAAAACACCTGGTATATCAAAAATTCGCCCCACCGCGTCATGTATGACTACGGCGGCTGGTATTGGTGGTGGAAAGACGCACCCAAGGGAGAGGACACGGTGTTTTCCAACCCGGACTACCCGCAATATATGCAGATGCTCAAAAAAAATCAAAACGACAAGGACCCCCTGATTCCCGTGACCGCCGAGCCGGAAACCTTCACGAGCCTCTTCCTGGGCTTTTGGGATGAGCTGCTGTTTCTGTTCCGCGCTCTGCTGGAGCGGACGCTGGCGCCCCTGCGGACTGCACTCAACGAATCTTTTTGGAGTATCTGGTTTTAATTGGGATACTATTTGTCATAAAAAGGGCGTGCTGTGCGCCCTTTTTTATTTGCCCCTCCCCTTGCATAGGAAGCGCACATCTGTTATAATAAAAAAAACAAAAAATACAAGGAAAAGGATGATTCATTATGAAAAAATGGCTTGCCGTTCTGCTCTGTATCGCAGTGTTCACCGCTTCCACCGCTCTGATGCTGCCCTCCGCGGGCGCCGCGGAATTCTGTGACTGCGAATGCGTGCCGGTCATTCAGATGACCGCCGGCCAAGGTGCGCTGACCGAAAACTACGGTACGCCGGAACAAAAATCTTATTACGGCCTGGACATGCTGGAAAACATGCAGCGCGATTTTGTGCCCGAACTGGCAAACGTGCGGAAGGCCCTGCTGACCTTCAGCCCGAGCAAAATCCTGGACGCGCTCATCAACATGGTGGACGCCTGGATCGGCCCCCTTGCCATGAATGCGGACGGCACGAGCGTAAAGGACCTGGACCGCTACGATTTTGACCGAGAGGAAACTATGGCCAAGGATCACCGCACTCCTTACCTTGGTTATACCTTCCCGTTTGACTGGCGGGAAAGCCCCTTTGAAACCGCGGACAAGCTCAATGATTTTGTCCAGGTAATCAAGGCGCACACGGGGCATGAGCATGTGTACATCGAAAGTGTGTCCGGCTCGGGTTCGGTGTTGATTGCCTATCTGGATAAATACGTCAACGGCGTCGAGAATCCGGATGCACTGGGCATCGTGCTGGGCATCTCCACCGCCTACGGCACACCGATGATTGGGGAATTTCTGAATTCGCACTACACCATACATCCCAAAAATTTGGGTATGATGGACATCATCTATGTCGCGGAGCAGGTGGAAACGAGTACCAGCGATTCCATCATCACGCTTATGAACGTGCTTTACTATACCGGCGTATTGGACACGCTGATTTTCGCGCTTTCCTTCTTCCCCGAAGGTGGCTACGACCGGATCTACGAGGAAATCGTACGCAAAACTTTTGGCCACTGGCCGGGCATGTGGGCCTGGTGCCCGCCGGAGGATTATGCCTCCGCAAGGGCGCGGCTCATAGAGGGTCACCCGGAATACGAGGAGTACAAGTACCTGGATATCATCGACCGCTACCATGAGTTCCAATCCAGCCTTGGGGACATTATGCAGGAAGCCAATAAGAAAATTAAGGTCGCCGTTGTAACGGGCTACAATATGGCGCTTGTGCCAGTGGGCAGGGACTACAACAACACCAGCGACACGATGGTGCCGGTGGAATCGGCCTCTCTGGGCGCCACAGCCGCGCCCTACGGCGAGACCCTCGGCAAGAATTACAAGCAGAAAATTCCCAGCGCGGCCGGACGCAACTATGTGTCACCGGACAGCATGATAGACGCCTCCACCTGTGCTCTGCCAGACAATACCTGGTTTATCAAGGATCTGCCCCATCACCTCATGTATGAGTACGGCGGCTGGTTCCAGTGGTGGAAAAATGCCCCCAAAGGTCAGGACACCGTGTTTGACAGCCCGGATTTCCCGCAGTATCTGCGGCGGCTCAAAAAGGATCAGCTTGATACAGACCCCGTTGTGCCCGTCACCGGTGACGAAGAAGTCTCCCTTGCGGACCGCTTACTGGGCTTTTGGGATACGGTGCTGGGTGTCATCCGCGTTGTGATGGAATGGATTACCCTGCCGCTGCGGGAGCTGATGAACGAGTATGTTTGGAGCAAGCTCGTGTAAGCGATGATAATAAAACAGGGCGAGCCGATGTGGCCCGCCCTGTTTTGTTGTAGGGGTGATCTACATCGTCGCCGTCGCGACGATATCTGTGCCGAATACCGCCGGAATCACCACGTCCCCCACTTTCAGGCGCTCGGTCACGCGGGCGGCGCGAATCAGGCGCATGGCGTCCAGCATGCGGTTCTTCGGGATTTCGTCCCGGGTCTTTACGGGTAGGCGAGGCATATCCGGGAAAGCCGTGTTCACCGTAGAGGTCAGGGAGCGCATGGGGTGCTTCAGCTCCGCCTCGGCGAATTCCTTCCCCTTTTTGCAGACCGCGCCCTCCACCTGCAGGTCGCCCTCTGTCTCCCGGACCTCCAGGCGGCAGCCGTTCGGGCAAACGATGCATACAATCTCTATTTTTTCGGACATGATACAATTCATTCCTTTCTGGTTTTATCGGGACATTGCAGACGCGGTTCCCTACAAATATGTGGGTAAAAATCACCACGTCTAATATCTATTTTGTCTACTGTCTAACATCTAAATTGGCGTCTTCCATCTGTAATTGAATTTTTCCGGAAACGGTCATTTCTTTTTTCAGGCTCAGCACCTCCATCTCGGAGGGCAGGATTCGCATATACTTTTTCCTTATGGCCTCGTTTCCGTCGAACAGCAGCTTGACGCGCTTGTTCCGCACATCCTCCCGGCTGCGGAAGTAGAGCAGCAGCGGCTCCGTTTGTTCCGGGTCGAAGTACTGCGGCACCACATATAAAAAATCGTTTTTGTCGTATTCTATTTTGATTTTATCGCCCTGGGGCATTTTATGTTGGTTCGCCCGGCTGTAGCTTGCCGCGCCGCGGCCCGCCGTCTGGGCACTCCGCGTGACCCAGTCCACCAAGTCGTTGACGTGCAGCGCATTGCCGCAGGAAAACACGCCGGGTACGCTGGTCATCAGGCTCTGATCCACGATTGGCCCCTTTGTAGCGCCGTCGAGTTTCACTCCGAGCATCTCCGCGATCTCATTTTCCGGCAGCAGGCCGACGGAGAGAATCAACGCGTCGCAGTCCACCCTGCGGCGGGTCTCGTCTAAGGGGTTGAAGTCCGCGTCCACCTGCGCCACCTCAACCGCTTCCACGCGCTTTTTGCCGTACACCTGGGTCACGGTGGAGGAGAGGTGCAGCGGAATCCCGAAGTCGTTCAGGCACTGGCTGACGTTGCGGGCCAGTCCCGCCGGCGCGTCTTTGATCTCATAGACCCCCTCTACGCTGGCACCCTCCAGGGTGAAGCGCCGCGCCATGATCATGCCGATGTCGCCGCTGCCCAGAATCACGCAGCGCTTGGTGGGCATCTGGCCCATGATGTTGGTGAAGTACTGCGCCGTGCCCGCCGTGAAGATACCCGCCGGGCGGTCTCCGTGAATGAAGACCTGCCGGGACGTTCGCTCACGGCAGCCGCAGGCCAGCACCAGAGCGGCGGCCGTGTAGTAGCGCATCCCCTCCGCGCTCTGCACCAGGATAGTAAAACCGTCCTCTTCTTTATGGACGTCCGTCACAAAGGAGTTCAGAATGAAATCAATATTCATTTCATGGAATTCATCCAGGAAGCGCTGGGCATATTCCGGCCCCGTGAGCCGCTCCTTGAAATAGAGCAGGCCGAAACCGTCGTGTACGCACTGCTTCAAAATGCCGCCCAGCTTGCGTTCCCGCTCCACCAGCAGCGCCCGCGCGCCCTGTTTGGTCGCCTCAATCGCCGCGGCCAGGCCGGCCGGCCCGCCGCCCAACACAATGACATCGTATGTATGTTCAGCCAACCTGCTCGCCTCCCTCAAACAATAATTCCGAGCCCGCGCCGCTCTTGCTCACCTCGTGGGGTGCTTTCCCAGTCTGCTCACAGATAATCTGCGTTACCAGCGGCATACAGAAGCCGCCCTGGCAGCGCCCCATGCCGGGCCGCACCCTGCGCTTGACGGCGTCGATGGTCGTCGCGGGCAGACAGGAGTTGACCGTGTCCTCGATTTCGCCCTTGCTGATGCCCTCACATCGGCAGACCACAATGCCGTAGTTGGGGTTCTGCTTAATCAGAGCCTGCTTTTCCTCCAGGGACAGTTTCGCCAGCACCGGCGGCGCCTTTCTGCGTGGGTTGTAGTTGGGATTGGGCTGGACCTTCTGTTCTTTGTCCAGGATCCCGACGGTGATTTCGGCGATGCGCTCCGCGATGGCCGGCGCCGAGGCCAGCCCCGGGGATTGAATGCCCGCGGCGTGCACCAGGTTCGCCAGGCGCTCCGAGGCCTCGACCACAAATTCCTCCTCGTAGGTCGCGGCGCGGATGCCGGCAAAATAGGTGATGACCTCCGCCCGGTTGAAGCCCTTAATCAGCTTGAGGTGCTTTTCCAGGACGGCGTTCAGATTTTCCGGATGGGTGGAGAAGTCCTCCCGCAGCGGCTGCTCGTAGGCGTCCGGGCCGACAAGCACGTTTTGATCTATGGTGCGCATGATGCCGCCGCCCTTGCTGTCCGAAAAATAACTGGAAATATCGACCATACCCATGGAGCGCTGGGAGAGTGGCCCCATCTTTTTATCCAGAATCGCGCATTCGCCCTTGCGCGGATGAATGGAGAAGAAGCGGTCGCCCGCCATCTCGGCTACGATATCGGAAAACGTACCCGCCGCGTTGATAACGAGTCTTGGGTGAATCGTGCCGCGGTTCGTCTTCACTGTCTCAATGGCGCCGTTTTTGACCTCCATGCCCTCCACGATGGTGTTGAGCGCCACCGCCGCGCCGTTCTCAATCGCGTTTTCCGCCAGGGCCGCGGTCAGCTTGTAGGGGGAGAGCACACCCGAGGTCGGATGCTCCAGAGCGCCGACAGCCTCGTCCGTAACATTCGGCTCAATCTCCAGAAGCTGCTTGCGGTTGAGTTTCCGTCCAGGAATACCGAATTTATTTTGCCGACTCTTCATCATCTGCCAGGCGAGCATTCCGAATACGCTGTTGTTGTATAAAATCAAACCGCTGTAACGTTCAAAGGGAATAGACAAATCTTTGCAGATCTGTGTGTACATCTCGTTGCCCCGGACGTTCAAATCGCCCCGCAGGGTACCGGGGTGGGAGGCGATGCCGGGATGGATCATGCCGTCGTTCCGGGAGGAGGCCTGCATGGCCACGTCGTCCTCTTTTTCCAGCAGCAGGATATCCAGCGCGTACTGTGAAAGCGTCCGCGCGATGCAGCAGCCGACCACGCCGCCGCCGATAATCAGCACGTCCGGTTTCGCACCCTCGTACAACCCGTCGCGCAATTTCGGCGCGCGGATGGGCGGGGCCGTGAAGCCCTTCAGCTGAATGTCGTTGACCACGCCCTTATAGCCGAACTTGGCCGCGAGCTTGCCTGCCTTTACGATGGCCTTCCAGTCCGAAAATTCCCCTTCCAGGCGCACGGATCTGCCGAACTCCGAACAGGCCACGTCCTTGTATTGCGGCTGCATTTTCTTTTGCAGGCGCTGCAGTTGTTTTTCCATAGGCTGTTGCTCCCTTATTTGACTCGTTCCAGAACCACGGTTTTGCGTAAGGGGCGGCTTTTAACCGTCCGTTGGGATGGTTGCATTTTTGCGGACGGCCACAGGCCGCCCCTACAGGTTTTATAACGAGTCAACTATTTTTCGGATCGCCAGGGCTCCTGCACCCTGTTTCGGTTGTCCGAACCTCTTGACAATATCATAGCATTTCTATTATACTTATGTCAAGGCAATTTGAAGATAAAATCGTGGGTTGCGTCAAAGGAGACATTTAGATCAGGATGGATAAACAGAGCAGACTGCCGCTTTATGTGCAGGTGAAAAATTACATCGCGGCGAGCATCGACTCGGGCGAATATCCTATAGACGCGAAGCTCCCGACCGAACAGGCGTATATGGCGCAGCTGGGGGTCGGCCGGGCGACGGTGCGCGCGGCCCTCTCCGAGCTGGAACGCGAGGGCCGGGTGCTGAAAAAGCATGGCATCGGCACCTTCGTCACGCTGCAGCCGCAGGGCTTCGCGCTGGAGCCTTTGATTTCCCTGCGCTACTCCCTGGAACGCATGGGGCTTCCGCTGGAGGACCAGACGCTGGTCTGCGAGCGCCTCCGGCCCGATGGGGAACTGCTGGCCTACTGGCACCCCCGGCAGGAGATCGGCCATTTGCGCCGCCTGCGGCTGGCGGACAACAGCCCCATCGCGCTGGAGGACAACTACTCCCTCGCCGGTATTTTCGAATTCCTGCAAAGCGCGGACCAGCAGGATTCCCTGGCCCACGCTTTGCTCTCCCAACCGGGCATCAACCTGGAGCGGGTGGAGCTTTCCATTGTCATTCGGGAGCCCTCCGAAGAGGAGCAGTCGCTGCTGTGTCTTCGCGCGGGGGAAAAAGTTGCCTGCCTGTCGCGCTGGATTTTCACGGAGGGGGATAGTATCCCTATCAACTTCGTGCGGTTTGTGATAGAGGAGAATCAGATTAAATCGTTGTTTCAGTTGATATAGTGGTTTTTGTGGGACTTGACGCCCTTGACACGCTGAAAGCAGATAAAATCATCCGTATCTGGCGCGCCGAAGGCATCGCGCTTATACGTTTTTTGTGCAACATCACAATTTTCCGTATTTGTCCCATAAAAATGCTTGACGGATTTTGTTTCTTGTGTTATGATTCTCCTACCTCTGGAAGAGGGTTCTTTTTTTGCGCCCTGTTTAAACCTGATTTTTTCTGCATACGAAAAAAATCAGGTTGCAGAGGGAGGCCGAATCGCCGGACGGACCTTACGGGCCAAAGAAGGCGAAATCATATCCAAAGGAGATGGAGGCGCCGCTATGAGAGTAAAAATCACCTTGTCCTGCACGGAGTGCAAACAGCGCAATTACAACACCATGAAAAACAAAAAGAACACGCCGGACCGGCTGGAAATGAGCAAGTACTGCCGTTTCTGCCGGAAGCACACCGTCCACAGAGAGACAAAGTAGCGCATTGCGCGTAACTTACACGCAATAGCAATTTGACACGGAAAGGCGTGAATTGACATGGCGAAAAAAGAGCAATCCCAGGCTGCCCAGAAAGTCGCACAGGCGGAAAAAAAGCAAAAGCAGAAGAAACCCAAGAACACGAACGGCAACCCCCTTTCGCGCATGGGCAAGGGCTTTAAGAAATTTATCCGGGACTTCCGCGGCGAAGTGAAAAAAATCATTTGGCCGGACGGAAAAACCGTAGTCAAGAGCACCGGCGTCGTGCTCGCGGCGGTCGCCGTAATCGGCCTGGCTATTTTCCTGGTCGACCAGGGGCTCTCCTTTGGCATTCAGGGGCTGCGGTCCCTCGCGGAAAAACTGAATGCCGGCACGGGAAGCGAAGAGGAAGTCACGGCGATGATTCAAAACTTCGGCGCGTATTTCCTGAAGCTGCGCTGATCTTTGAGATGCGCGGCAACCCCCTTCCAAAAAACTTGAGTGAGAAATGAGGCGAGCCCATGTCTGCCGGCACCAGATGGTATGTAATCCACACCTATTCCGGCTACGAAAATAAAGTAGCGACAAACATTGAAAAGATGGTGGAAAACCGGCGGATGCAGGACCAAATCCTGGAGGTCAAAATCCCCACGGAACGCGTTACGGAGATCAAGGACGACAAGAAGCGGGAAGTGGAACGCAAGCTGTTTCCGGGATATGTGTTGGTCAAAGTCTCCATCAGTCTGGATAAGGACGACCGCCCCACTATGAGCGACGAGGCCTGGTTTGTCATCCGCAACACCCGGGGCGTAACCGGCTTTGTCGGCCCGGAAAATAAGGCGATTCCCCTCTCGGAGGAAGAAGTGCTCGGGCTGGGCGTGGAAAAGCGCAGCGTCGAGGTCAACTACAAGGTGGGGGACGTCGTCAACATCATCGATGAAATCTTCGACGGCTTTTCGGGCACCGTGGAGGCGCTGGACCTGGAAGGCAACATGGTCAAGGTCTCGGTATCCGCCCTGTTTGGCAAAGAGACGCTTGTCGAGCTCGAGCTGGACCAGGTCGAGCTTGTGAAGTAGGGACGATTCACGAATCGCCCACGTGGGAGGGACGCTCTGCCGCCCCGCCATCTACCACATAATATGGAGGAATCACAATGGCACAAAAAGTAATCGCACTGGTCAAACTGCAAATCTCCGCCGGCAAGGCGACGCCGGCCCCGCCCGTCGGCCCAGCGCTGGGCCAGCACGGCGTCAACATGATGGCCTTTATCAAGGATTTCAACGAACGCACGGCGAAGGACGTCGGCCTGATTATCCCCGTGGTCATCACCGTGTATGCCGACCGTTCGTTCAGCTTCGTCACCAAAACGCCGCCCGCCGCCGTGCTGATTAAGAAGGCCTGCGGCATTGAAAGCGGCTCCGGTATCCCCAACACAAACAAGGTTGCCAGCATCTCGGGCGAACAGATCCGCAAAATTGCCGAGCTGAAGCTGCCCGACCTCAACACGACCGATGTAGAGGCCGCCATGCGCATGATTGCCGGAACGGCGCGCAGCATGGGCGTCACTGTCACGGAGTAAGGCGATTCACAAATCGCCTGGCAGCCTGTGGGAGGAATCATCCGTTTTACCACATGATTTGGGAGGAAAACTACTATGAAACATGGAAAAAAATATATCGAGAGCGCAAAGCTCGTAGACCGCGGCACCCTGTATGACCCGACGGACGCCCTAGCTCTCGCCATCAAGACCGCCACCGCCAAGTTCGACGAGACCGTGGAAGTACACGTCCGCTTGGGCGTGGACTCCCGCCACGCGGACCAGCAGGTGCGCGGCGCGGTCGTGCTGCCCAACGGCACCGGCCGGAGCGTGCGGGTCGCCGTGTTCGCCAAAGGCGACGAGGCCACAGCCGCCGAAGAGGCGGGGGCCGAAGTCGTCGGCGCGGAAGATTTGGTCGCGAGAATCCAGGGCGAAGGCTTTATGGATTTTGACGTCGCCATCGCTTCGCCGAGTATGATGGGTCTTGTCGGCCGTCTGGGTAAAGTATTGGGCCCCCGCGGCCTGATGCCCAGCCCCAAAGCCGGAACCGTCACCACGGACATCGCCAAGGCCGTCACGGAGGCGAAGGCCGGTAAAATCGAATACCGCCTGGATAAAACCAATATCATCCACTGCCCCATCGGAAAAGTGTCTTTCGGCACGGAAAAGCTGGCCGAGAACTTCAACACCCTGCTGGACGCGATCATCCGGGCGAAACCCGCCGCCGCCAAGGGCCAGTACCTGCGCTCCTGCGTGCTGGCGACCACCATGGGCCCCGGCGTGAAGGTGAATCCTTCCCGGATTGCCGCCGCGCAAACCGCGTAAGAAATCCAGTTGATCATGCGCTCTGTGCGCGTTTTCAAAATAGTGTTCTGACCAAAGACAGCAGGTGTATCAAGCTCCGGCTTGATATCTAACGGATTTCCGCCTGCCGAGGAAGGGAACATACAGCGCAACGCTCTACTGTGTGTTTATGCCCTTTCCGTATGTCTTGCGGGGAGGGCTTTTTGGCGGAACAATCCCAACAGTGTGAAGAGTGCAATGTGGAGATTTTATTGAATATTTAAAGTCGTGCACACATACTCAATTTCTTCAATATCTCCACTCTTAACTCTCAACACTCCACTCTTACAAAGGAGGTGATTCTATGCCAAGTGAAAAAATCCTGGAGCAGAAGAAGCAGCTCGTCGTTGAACTGGCGGAAAGGCTCAACAGTGTGTGCGCCGGCGTCCTGGTGGACTACAAGGGCATCAACGTCGCGGACGACACCCAGCTGCGCAGGGAACTGCGGGAGGCCAACGTGGACTACAGCGTGCTGAAAAATTCGCTGCTGAAGCGCGCGCTGGAACTGACCACCCTGCAGGAACTGGACGGCGTTTTGACAGGCACCACGGCCCTCGCCGTAAGCCGGGACGACCACGTAGCCGCGGCGCGGATTTTGGGTAAATTCGCGGACAAGCACAAGAATTTCACGCTGAAAAGCGGCTTCCTGGATGGGAAAGTCATCAGCATTGACATGCTCAACCGCCTTGCCAAGCTGCCCTCCAGGGAAATCCTGCTCGCCACCGTCTGCAACGTGTTCAACGCGCCCATATCGGCCTTTGCCCGCGCGATTCAGGCCATCGTCGACAAGAGCGCAGCCGCTCCCGTAACGGAAGAAGCCGTGCCCACGGAGGAGGTAATCCTCGCGGAGGGGACTCCCGCCGTCATCGCGGAAGCCGCAACCGCGGAAGCAGCGGCTCCCGCAAAAAAAGCAGCTCCCGCTGAAGAGGCCGCTCCCGTTGAAGAAGCGGCTCCCGCTGAAGAAACCGCCCCCGAGGCATAAAACCTATTTTGAATTTGGAGGTAAATTATTATGGCATCTGATAAAATTGCCGCGCTCATTGACACCATCAAAGAGCTGACTGTGCTGGAGCTCTCCGAGCTGGTCCACGCGGTCGAAGAAGAATTCGGCGTTTCCGCCGCCGCCGCCGTCGCGGTCGCCGCGCCCGCCGAAGCCGCCGCCGAAGTGGAAGAGAAGACCGAGTTTGACGTCATTCTCGCCGAAATCGGCGCCGAAAAGATCAAGGTCATCAAGGCCGTTCGCGAGCTGACCGGCCTCGGCCTGGCAGAGGCGAAGGCCGTCGTGGACGGCGCGCCCAAAGCCGTGAAGGAAGGCATTTCCAAGGACGACGCAGAAGCCGCCAAGAAGAAGCTGGAAGAAGCCGGCGCGAAGGTCGAGCTGAAATAAGATTCTTTTTCCATACTGTCAAAGCCCACCCATCGTTACGGATAGGCGGGATTTGTGTGTTGTTGCATTTGTAGGGGACGGCGTCCTCAATGTCCCTTGGGCAACAATTATTTCAATGGGACGTCCAGGAGGCTGTCCCCTACAGGGCATCCCACATTTCGTAAAATCCCTTGCCCTTTATCCTTTTTTGTGCTATAGCCCGAGTTTGCCAGTTGTGAGGTGATAAATCCGCCGATACAGGGGCTGGAAAGTCCCTGCATAGGCGGAAATATGGCATAATCGTATTGCTTTCCATCCGATATACCACCTTTTCTTTATTCTTGTTAGCAGTATATCACCTTTTTAGTCTCTTGTGAAGTTTTAATTTTTACATTGTACTACAGCGTACCCTATAATTTTCCCTTGGTCGACCACACGCCCGTCACCCGGGGGTCAATCGAAACCGCCATGTCCAGCGCCTTCGCGAAGGCCTTGAAGCAACACTCCGCCACGTGATGGTCATTGTGGCCGTCCAGCTTTTTCAGGTGCAGATTCATGCCGGCGACATAACTGAGCGCGTAGAAAAACTCAAAGAGCATGTTGGTGTCCAGCGCGCCGATTTTTTCCGTGCTGTAGGTCACGTCGCTGACGAAATGCGGTCGGCCGGACAAATCCACCGCACAGAGAATCAGCGCTTCGTCCATGGGCAGCAGGCAGCTGCCGTAGCGCCGGATTCCCTGCTTCTCCCCCAGCGCGGAGCGAACGGCCGTCCCCAGTACGATGCCCACATCCTCCACCAGGTGGTGCGTATCCACGGCCAGGTCGCCGCTGCAATCCAGTTCCAGGTCAAACAGGCCGTGTCGGGCAAAAATTTCCAGCATGTGGTCGAAAAAACCGATGCCCGTGGCACAGCGGCAGTTCCCGCCGCCGTCCAGATCCAGCGTCAGTTTGATTTGTGTCTCATTCGTATTGCGTTCTATTGTCGCGGTTCTTGTGTCCATGTGCAAACCTCCATTATAAATACCCTGTAGAGGACTGCGTCCCCGATACAGGCAAAATTATGTTGTTATAATTCTGGAAAGAAATTCCCGGGTGCGCGGCTCTTTCGGGTGATTGAAAATCACATCCGGAGGGCCGTCCTCCGCTATCACGCCCCGGTCCATGAATACGACGCGGCTGGAGACGTCCTTCGCGAACAGCATCTCATGGGTCACCACAACCATGGTCAGGCCTGTCTGCGCCAGGCCGCGCATGACGCTCAGCACCTCCCCCACCATCTCCGGGTCTAGGGCGGAGGTAGGTTCGTCGAAGAGCAGGATCTCCGGGTTCATGGCGAGGGCCCGGGCGATGGCCACGCGCTGCTTTTGCCCGCCGGAAAGCTGGCGGGGTTTCGCGTTGACGAAGGCCTCCATGCCCACCTTCTCCAGGTACTCCAGGGCGATTTTTTTTGCCTCCTCTTTCTTGAGCTTCTGCACCTTTTCCAGTCCGACCATGCAATTTTTCAGCGCGGTCATATTGTTGAACAGGTTGAAATTCTGGAACACCATACCGACCTTGGCCCTGTATTTCGGCAGGTTGAGGTGGCTGCTCAGAATATCCGTTTCGTGGAACAGGATTTCACCGGCCGTGGGCGTCTCCAGCAAGTTGATACAGCGCAGCAGCGTGGATTTCCCGGAGCCGGACGCGCCGATGATGCAGGTCACGTTGCCCTTGTTGACGCTGAAATCAATGTCCCTCAGCACCTCGTTTTTTCCGAAGTTTTTCACGAGATGCCGTACCTCCAGAATGGGAGCGTTGTACATCAACCCTCGCCCCCCTTCTTGGGCGGCGCGCTGAGCAGGCCGCTGGTGTGGGCAAGGATATCCGGCGTGGCGAGGTCGTAGCTGTCTGCGCCGTCTATTTTCCGCTCAATCCAGCGTAAAATCCGGGAGCACACCAGCGTCATGATCAAATACATCACCAATGAAATTGTGAACGCCTCAAAATAGGTGTAGTAGGTCCCCGCGACGGAGCTGGTCTGGAAAAAGAGCTCCACTGTCCCGATGACGTTCAGCACAGAGGTATCCTTGATGTTGATAATCAGGTTGTTGCCGATCTGAGGCATAATGTTGCGCAGCGCCTGGGGCAGAACGATATAGAGCATCGTGCCTGCGTGATTCATGCCGATGGCCTTCGCGGCCTCGGTCTGGCCGATGTCTATGGATTCAATGCCGCCGCGCACGCTTTCAGCCATGTAGGCCCCCGTGTTGATGGAGACAATGAAAATCGCGGCGGTCATCATATCGGGCCGGTAACCCAGCATAATCAGGCCGTAATAAATCACCATGGCCTGCACCATCATGGGGGTCCCGCGGAACAGCTCGATATAGCAGTAAATAATCGCGCGGAGCGGTTTTAGAATAATCTTCCTGAACAGGGAGTCCTGCGGCGCAAGGGGTATCGTCCGCAGAGCGCCGCAAATCAGCCCGATGAAGCAGCCGAAAACCGTGCCGATCAGGGCAATCACAAAGGTCGTGTAGGCCCCGCGCAAGAACATGCCGCTGTATTTATTGAACAGGAACACAACCCGCTCCAGGAAACCGAGGGGGAGCGAACTCCCGGAAAGACTTTCCCGGAAGGCGCCCCACCAGGACGTAATACTCAAATACATATAAAAATCCTATGCTTATTTTTTGCACGGGCGGGTTGCCCGCCCTGTAAAAATAATATATTTTAATCGGACAGCGGCGACACGGCAATGGCTTCCTGCATCATTCGTTCAAAGTCCTCGACGCTGAGCTTCGCAAGCACCGAATTGATCTCTTCCCGCAGCGCCGTATTGCCCTTTTTCACGGAGACGCCAATGTTGATCTCTTCGTCGGATACCCTGAAGTTGTCTTCCGAGCCGCTGAAATCCAAAATTTTCAGGTCGCTGTAAGCAGCCACCGCGCCCATAGCGGCGGGCATGTCCACCACCAGCAGATCTACAGCGCCCGTACGCAGGGCCACGACCATCTGGGCCACCTTGGCGATGGAGGTCTCCTTCTTTACATCCGGTATCTGAGGTAGGCACACGTCATACCACACGGTATTGGTTTGGGAGGTTGCCGACGCGCCGCTCAACTCCGACAGTCCCTTCGCGTCCGCGAGCGGGCCGTCCGCCTTGACGAGGACGACGATGGAGGCATAGTAATAGGGGGATGTAAAATCCACGGTCTGCTGCCGTTCGGCCGTGATGGACTGCCCTGCAATCACGCAGTCCACCTCGCCCGATTGCAGGGCCGGCGGCAGGGAATTCCACTCCCTCTTATAAATTTCCACCGTGTAGCTCAGTTCCTCGGCAATGTATTTTGCCATCATCACGTCGTAGCCATAGGCGTATTCCTTGCCGCCCTTGATTGGCACGGCGCCGTTCTTGTCCGAATCCTGCTGCCAGTTGTAGGGGGCGTAGTCGCACTCCATCGCCACCTTCAAAACGCCTTCTTCGATCAATTTTGGTGTGCCGCCCGTTCCCGTGCAGCCAGCGACCGCGCACAGCAGCAGTGCCGCCAAGACTAAACATACGATTTTTTTCATGATTATGACCATCCTTTCGTATTAGGCGCAATGTTTTGTGCGTTTTTCTGCAGGAGAATTTCGGTAATCCCCTACACCGAAAAGCACAAAACTTGCCGTTTGAAAGATTTATCTTTCAAACTTTACATCCTTTCTGTTTTTTCTTCGTCAGTATATCACATTGATTTGAATAAGGCAATGTTTTAACGTGAAAAGAAACTGACCCGCAAACTAAAAAAGCGTACAACAAAAAAGCTCCCGCAAAACGGAAACCAAAATATGGTAAAATGGAATCAAGCAGAAGAAACTTCCGCAACCGCAGACATAACCCCATCGGGTAAGGCATTGTTATTATATAACATTTACAAGTGATAGTTTGTTTGGTGCGATGGTGTAGTTCCATTCGCCGTGAAAGTCGGCGAGAGTAAGGTTGATCTCAGAAAGCTCATCGTCGGTTACTTTGAGGCCGGATTCATATATGGCATCGTCCAGAACACAAGTCACACGAAGACCGTTTTCAGTTTTCGTATCGCCAATCAGCGATACAATAACAGCGGAGCTAATCAAAGGAATGCCGGACAGATATCTACGGCGTTGGTACTCGTTCAATGTTGGCAACATTGTTTCTATGCGTATCTCTAATGCAAGCATGTCTATGTACATAAAGAAATGGCGAAACCGGGTATGACGCAGCAGGTACTCTGGATAGAGTATTGCGACCGGTGCAGAGACTGCGGGAATATCCCGTATCAGCTTACCCAGCTTAAAAAGCATAAATCCTATTTTTATTATTTGGAAAATATTCGGAAAAGAATTTTCCAAAACATGTTGATTTTTGCGATAAAATGTATTAAAATGAAAAATAATAGCGACACATCGTGAAACAAATAAAATATGGAGGTAAACCCATGAAAAGGACTTTATCCAAGTTGTTGCCATTTTTAGTTATCACGGCGATTGTATTCGGTACGATTTTTCTTCCGGCCACAGTGTCGCATGCGGCGGACGCGACAGATTTATTGGCGCAAATAAATGCTGTCAGCGGTCTGTCCGCATCTATCGCAGGCAGCACAGTCACTGTTACCGGAACAGCGACTCGAACCACAAACCTTGCTTTGAACATGGACGCAGGCGTGACAATAAACTGGAACGCCAAACTCACGGGTAACGCAACAGCCAATAACTATCTGCTGACCTTGTCGGGAAGCGGGACCTTCACTTTAAACGGCGACGGCAATATAAGCGCCACCTCAGGCGCCGGCGGAACGGTGTACATCTCGGGCGGCGTCACATTGAATGTTTCCGGCGGAAGCATTGAAAACCCCGGCTCCGGCTCGGCGGTCACGATAGCCGCCGGAACGCAAAATGCCAAGATTAACGTAAACGGCGGCGTAATTTCATCTATGCCGAACGGTTACGCAATCAATGACGGTTCCGGAATGACCGCAAGCGCGAACAACACCCAAATTAACGTTTCTTCCGGACTGGTCGAGGCTGGTTCAGCCTGCGCGATACGCTCTACTGGCATAGCCTCTGTTGTTACCGTATCCGGCGGTGAAGTCCGGAACGCCGCGGCGAGCAACACCAACTCCGTAATCTATATGAATTACGCTCCCGCGCCCAACAACGGCTTGAATAATATCGTTGTCAGCGGAGGGCTTATCAGAACGGCTAACGCCGGAAATCAAAGCTATGTTTTGCAGACATCACAAAATGTGCTTATCAGCGGCGGCGAAGTACAGGCTTTGGCGGGGCGCGCCATAAACCTTGTAGGCAATGATTCGACCGCAACGGTCACAGGCGGCAAGGTTTCAACCGTTTCCGGCACTGCCATCAGCACCGCGACAACCACTCTTGAAGAGGTGAATAACGCAAAGGTCGTTATCAGCGGCGGCGTTGTCGAAGCAACAGGAAGCGGCAAGGCCGTTGTGATAACTGGTTACAACAGCACCGCGGAAATAGCAGGGGATGCTCAGGTTTTGGCCAAAAGCGGACTTGCCATAGACGCTTCGGGCCGTCCGGCGGCGGATTCGGTCACAGTCAGCGGTGGATTTGTATTTGCCTGGGGGAATGGTATTACCGGAAGCAACAATGTTGTAAATCCCGCGAACAAGCTGAACTCCACCGCCGGCGGTTACATCGTCGCGTGGAATACGACTACGGGCATAGGCACCGAGCCGTATCATCAAGACGGACGGGAAGACCTTTCGATGATGCCTGCGAACAGCGTCTATTGGGATGACGGCGGGACGGTCGGCTACTATTCCGACGACGGAATAAAGTACGGTTCTAAGGTTTTCCCGCTTAATGTCGAGACTGTCCGGAACGTGTATACGCTGACAATAGAAACAAAACTCGACGGTATTACCGAAAGCACCGAAACAATCAAAGTTCCTGCGGGAATCGCGGTACGAATCACAGCGCGTGACGATACGCCGATAACTCCAGGCATCAATCCCAACACAAATCCAACCAACGGCGATAAATTCATTGGCTGGACAAGCTCGGGCGGAACAATCCTGAATGAAAACTCGAGGGACACCACCCTTATTATGCCCGGTGAAGATGTTGTTGTTACGGCTAATTATAAGGCGCGTCATTTATTGCACACGGACGGCTTGGGCGGCGTTATTGTTGAACCAAAAAATTTCGGCACATCTGCTTCTTACGGTTATTACGCGGAAGGCGATGAAATCATTCTTTCCGCCTCCTGGAATTCTTCAACCATGTATTTTAGTCATTGGTCGAGCAACAACGGCGGAACAATAGCGGATACCAGTGCTTTGGTCACGAAATTCACCATGCCCGATAACAGTGTTACCGTCACCGCTAACGCGTCGGGAATTTTCATCCCATCGCCTTCACCGCACAAAACCTCCGTTATAAACGGAGAAATAACCGCTACAACCGCAGGGACACTACCGGACAGCAATCATGAACATACGGGATTGGCCGGGACGGGGCTTCATGTAAATGCTGCTGTTCCCCCCGGGAGCGTATTTACCGGATGGACATCAACAGCCGGAGGCTGGTTTACCGACAATAATTCTCCTGATACGGTTTTTATCATGCCGAATAATGATACAGTTATTACCGCAAATTATGTTCCGGGTTTCACTCTTGTAGTCGAAAACGGTATTGCGGCGGAATCAACTTCTTATTACAGGGACGGGGAACAGATTCACATTACCGCAAACCCTGCGGACACAGGTAAAAGATTTACCGGGTGGGAGGTAGTTTCGTCCGGCGGAGGCTCATTCGCAAATGCTTTGTCAGCTTCGACTATATTCACCATGCCCGCTGCCAATGCGGTAATAAGGGCGAAGTATGAAGATATACAATATACCCTTACCGTTATAAATCGCACGGGCAAGAGCGACGCCGGGTACAATTGCGGTCAATCTATTCCAATTACAGCCGACGCGCCGGCAGCCGGCATGAAGTTTGACGGGTGGGTAATCTTGAGCGGAAGCGGTTCGTTTGGCGATAGTTCCAAGGCGAATACAACTTTCACCATGCCGGCCGAAGATGTCACAATCAAGGCAACTTATTCTGTGATCAACCCCATATATCCCAACGAAAATATTCCCTCCGGTGACTGTAAAAAAGACAAGGGTGACTGCAAAGACAAAGGCGACTGTACAGATATCCTAGATTTAATCTTTAGTTTCGTGCTGGAGCTTGTGAGTATGATATTAAACTTTTTCATCGCTGTACTATCCCCCCGTTAACCAGATCAAAATGTCTGATAACAGCCATTTCACCTGTTCGGTTTGAATCCGCCGCAGCACACGAAAAAAGAACCCTGAGAGCGTTATTTTTGACCAAAGTCTGCAAGGTGTTGATGTCATTATGCTGAGCTTCGGGGATAAGCCGGTCTACCTTTTTCCCGGCGGGCCGTATATCTGCTTTCCTTTTCGTCCAAAAGACGGGAGGTATCCGGCAGGGTGAGCAGCATGGATTTCGGCAGTTTCGGACGCGGGCCGGTATGCGCGCCGATTTGCAGTTCCTTCACCCGCCACGATTTTCCGTCGTATTCCACCGTTAAGGTCTGGGTGTCGTTCGGGTCGTAAGAGCCATGGGGACATAATCTTCTTCTCTCTTCGGCTTTTTGATGAAAGTAGAATGTTTTTACACAATTGGCAAATAATTATTCCCGTCACCAATAGGTTCCCAATTACCCCAATCTGCTAAATCAATATCATTCATCAATACATATTTGCCTGTTAAGTTGTTGCGCATATTATCTAAATCTTGTGCGGTGTATATACCTACATACCCATCCGGCACAGTCCTCTGATGTCTAACCGGCTCTATAAAATCCCAATTTGTCGTTCCGTCATCGCCGGGTTTTGGAGTGTCAGGCGTAAGCGGAGGGCGCAGCACACCCGCAATATTACTAACAGTATACTTATGTACGTTTATCCTTAATGTCCGCAATCCAGAGCCGTCGGGCGGTTGGCCCACGCCCTCGTATGGATAGTCCGGTTTGTTCAATCCGAATTCTATGTTTTTAGTAGTGTCCCCATAATTTTGGTCAATTACATATACCGTGCTGCCGCTCACAGGGGCAACTATGACCCCCGTATGGCCGTATGGCCCGCTGTTTGTTGAAATAAAAACATCTCCCGGCTGAATGTCGCCATTACCCGGAATCAGCCTCCAGCCACCGCCAGGTTGGTAACTGATTAGGTCTTTGGCATTTCTCCCCTTGCCAAAGTCTACATAGCCAAATACCTCGTCAGCATATTTGGCAACAAAATCAGTGCATTGGTAATTGTTCACGTGGTAATATTCCACTGTTGAATCCACTCGGTCTTTACACCACTGTACCGCTTGTGCCTGCGTTGCCGCTTTTGCTGGGGCTGTCACCGACATAACGAGGCACAGCATAACGAGCACCATGACCACTGGTAAGAATCGCTTTAGTTTCCCTTTCATTCTAAGACCTCCGTTTATTTTTTGTATAAACTTTATATGTTTGCTCAAATGAAAAAAATAATGCTAAAATATGTTTGTCATACTTAACAGAGATTGCCGTTCTGCATCAGCAATGGGGCAATCATTGTATTAACGATGCAGAACATCTGTTAGGTATGACAACCGCAATGGTTGTCCCTTTTTCAGGACAGCCAAAATAAAGCCTAACGGGAGCCCATATGGAAGAAATCACCAGCCCACCAACCACAACACAGAAAAACAAATGGAAACCGCTTACGATTGTGTTTATTATCACCAGTGTGCTTTTTGCGGGAACCACGATGTTTTTTGTGATTCAGAGTATCCATAATTCCAAAAAAAACAACGAACCCACAGCCAACTCCGAACAGGATACTAGAGAAGAATGCACAAACGAAGTCGTCGTTACGCCGGAGACTAACGAAGGGGACGATCTTGTTGTATCCGAATGGGGTATACGTTTTAGGAAGCCTTTAGGCTTTACCGAACTGTCTTATTCCATCAGCGATAACCGGCTTGATTTTTCCGGTCATTTGGACGGGCGCTACATGGTGAAAGCTGGGATGCCTACAGTTTATGGATTTCGATTCAACAGCGCAACGACAGATAATTTTAGTTATCTGATGCGTTATCCCGAAAATGACGATCCATGCACCGGTACGGGACCTGTACCCGGTTGTATTCCGCCCCTTGTCAGTTTGGGAGGGTTCAATTACTATTTTGTTCCACCCTGTTGCGGTATTGAATATAGTGTAACGCGTGAGGAACACCTTGTTTTTACTGCGGCGTATCTTTTGACTTTCATGGCCGCGCATATGGAAGCCGTCTAATTTTCTTGTAAAAACCTGAAATATCCTTCGATTTGCCAAACCGTTTTAAGAATGTAACAGTCTAAATGAAATGTTACATTTTCTATCCGTCGGCCGTTACCTGTCAGGGTTTACGGAAACGCCATACCCCCTTGAAAATTTCCAAAAAGCTGGAATTCCTTGTTGACAAAGCATTTTTTAGGAGTTAAAATGGTAACGCTTCATTTAAAAGGTTACATTGCTCCCGTCTTCAAGATATGGCATAATACCCGTATCTTGAAAAAGGGGGCCTCACAATATGGCAGCAACCGAACCGATCCGGGACAAAAAACAGCTCAAGCAGCTCGCGGAATACTTTCTAAAGCGCGGGCAGTACCGCAACCACCTGATGGTTATTATGGGGACACATACGGCTTTACGAATCAGCGACCTGCTCCGGCTCACATGGGCGGATGTATATGACGAGGAGCAAGAGGTCTTTCGATCACATGTAACCGTAAAGGAGAGCAAAACCGGAAAGATAAAAACCATCGCGCTCCACGCGAAAATAATAAAAGCGCTCCGTCTGTACCTTCCATACAAACGGAGCGTTTACATTTTTGCCAGTAACCGCAAGGAGGATAAGGCCATCAGCCGGGTGCAGGCCTGGCGGATTATCCACGGGGCGGTCAAAGTATTGAAAATTATGGGCAAGGTGGCCTGTCATAGCATGAGAAAATCCTGGGCCTACCACGCATGGACAAGCGGAGAGGTCGAGCCGCCGGTGATTATGGATATTTTAAACCACAGCAATTACGAAACCACCCGGCGATACCTCGGCATAGCACAGGATGATCTAGACCGGGCGTATCGGGGGATGGAGTTGTTCTGAATTATGAATACCACTGCTGTTCCAACTGCTCCTTCAGCCATGTAGTAAATTTTATCCCTTGCGGGTTTTTCTCAAAAATTTCTTCCATAGCATTCCTATTGGCATCAATTCCTTGTTGATTATTATTAGCCAGAAAAATTTTATATGCCGCCAGATGACTTTGCAAAGCATCATCATATTTCTTTAGGCCCCTTAATGTATTTCCTTGGTATTCATACATTAGCCCCGTGTAAGGATGTTGTTTGCTGTTCCATTTTTCTGAGTGGGCAATTGCATCAGAAATAAGATCAAGTGCAGCTGATACATTACCATTCGCTAGGGCAAGAAAAAAAGAATTAGCATGACATACAGGCAATATGGCTTGCTGCGATTTGGGTAGTTCATCCAGAACGCCAAGTGCCGTATTATTGTCTCGCTCTGCTTTGTCCTGTTTTTCAATCAGAATGTACGCAAGCGCCCGGTTGCATAAAATAGAAGCCAACTCAGCATCTCGAACATAAAAATCTATTACCCCGCTCTCGGCGGTCAGTTCATTATATGGTATAGAAAGAGGCGGTATATCTGTATCCTTCCTTGAAACTTCTGGTGCGTATGCCTCTTTATGTAACAAAGCCGTATCAAAACGATTCACCGCATATTTGGGGTCGCCTGTGTCTATCATAATCTTTCCTGCCGTCAGATAAATAGCGGATATATAATCAGAAACATCCCGTGAAGGGAGATTTGCAAGTACAATTTCTGCCGCTTCATTTATATCATCACTCGCCCTGTCAGTGTCGTCCAGACCATGATACGCAGTGCCGCGGCTGTATAATAATCGCCCTTGCTCTTCCCAGTATTCATTGCCTTGTTTTTCTATGATGGCAAGAGCATGATTTAAGTTGTCAATTGCTGGACGATAATTCCCAAGGCATTTATATGAAAACCCCAAGGCATTATAAGTTCTTGCCACGTCAATACTCATAGCCCCAGAAATTCTAATTTGCTCATCCCGTGCTTTCTCCAAGTAAGGGAGAGCTTTATCGAACTCACGACTTTCGTAAAATTGCTTTGCGACTAGAAAATTATGGACAGCATTTTCAGGACTAATGATGGTCGGTATTATTGCGTTATCGAGAGGGTGAACGGAACTTGGCACATCTGCAAGCAAATCATCCGCTTCTGTAGATTGCGACAATTCTTCCAAATAGCTTGGGGGAGGTAAAATCGCCCGCTTGGTTACTTTGTTATAGTTTTTGCCAAAACTTCTCCCTATATAAGTAGAGATATCTTCTTCTTGGTATAATAATTCTGCCAAGGATAGGAGAAGCCCTGATTCTCCTCTGGTTTCGCCTGCTTGAGTGTATATCTTTTTATTTAAAGTAAATTCAACCAGCGTAACTATGTTTTCTCGATCCTCGCCCTTCTTGTATTTCTCATAATTTTTAGGATATACCGCCGTCAAAAGGCTTCCCGTTAAAAAGCTTTCTTCGATATATTCCTTATGGCGAGCTATTCTGGATCGTCTATCGTCTAAGCCACGCAAAAGCCGTAAGGACATCAACAATATCTCGGCGTCAGCAGCCTTTATTACTTTTTCCTTGATAAAAGTAATAAGAAAAGCTTTCGTTACCTCTACAATTGGAGTATGGATATGCTCTAGCACATCCTTTAATCTGACGGATAATTTGGTAGCCTTTTCCTCGTCATACCATCCGTCATTTCTAATCTCTATTAAAGCATATTTTATTGCCTCCCTGCTTTTCCCGGCCATGTTTGCCCCCAAGTTCGCATAATCTAACGAGACTATACCATAAATTTTGCGTCCTTTCAACACGAAACACGAATCAGCTTTGCTATGAAAAATAAGGCTGTGCCGAAGTGCAATTTTAATGCACCGAGCAACAGCCTTTATTTTTTCATTTACACGTTATCGAGTTTCCATAATAAAAGTCAAAAAAGAGGGAGAGTCGAGGGTATAATCTTCATCTTGCATTAAGAACGTAATCACTCGCTCAAAACCATCATGAGAACAGCGTATTTGAGGAAAATCAGTGAAATTTCGAAAGCCTGTTGGCCCCGCAGGTTCTAAACAGTATCTGTCAGGCTCTATATCGTCTCCACGTTCAACTTCGATTTCAAGCTCCAAACCCTTCTCTATGAAGAGTAAGTCGATAAACCCAGTCTCCCCTGTAGCGACGTGTTTGCAACCGAATTCCACCCAAGGGGCTCCAAAGTGCACGCTGCTAAGAATAAACCTTTCATCAGTGCCCATGAGTACCTGGATGTAATCCACTTCGGGCATATTCTCGAACTCAACGGTCTTAGATTTTGGTTCTTTGTACTTAACCACCTTGATCGGAAATTCCTTGGCTTCACCACTGGCGGTTTTTCCACAGTTCGGATAGATATCGAGTATACAAGCAACCACGCAGTATCCAAAAGACATCGCCATATCTTACGCCTCCTAAAAATAATAGATTATTACGATATCGTCGGTCCTCCTAGGGGAGCACCGGCGAATTTCGCAATAATCACAAAGACGTAAGGACAAAACGTGTAAATTATCAAGGAACAAAGCTTTCAGCAGCTCATGCTTTATTCTATCATAAATAGTATATTATGTCAATTATTTATTCTTGGATGTTCTTTTTGTTCTTCACCCTGTTCTTTTGTTTGTTCTTTGCTGCTCTTTATTCGTTTCTTGCAGTTGTATTTACGGTCCATGTCAGTAAAATGGATTCAAGGTGTTGGCGCAACACCTTACGAACGGAGGTGAAAAAGGCTTGCGCCGAATACTTTGAGAAAGGCATACGAGGTGATTCCATCACAAATTTTGCTGTGAGCTTTTCTCAAATCATATATAAAGAGGGTTTGTTTTTATCGTAGTATCCCTCACCCATTAGAAATTTAACAAAGAAGGTGCAATCCATGTACGAAACAAATTATGCAAAGGAACGCTCTGCTAGCCTGTCCACCGTAGTGAATCCAAACAGTTATATGTACCCCGCGCCGTCGACATCCTTCGTAACCGACACGGATATCAGCATTCTGTGCAGGGGCAGCCAGGCAATCACTACCGAACGTTGCCGTGCCTTGCTTGCCTATACGGCATTGGAAGACGCATCGGTGTTACCGTCTGACTGGTTCTCCACCCAGCTATGTAGGTTATGAAGATAAGGCGGTCTTTGAAGCAGTGACCAATAATCCTTACACAGTATTCATATTTGATGAACTGGACAAAGCACATCCTGAGGTGTTGAAAACATTTATGTCCATATTAGACGAAGGCCGCTGTGCTTCCAGAAAAGAATTGCCCGATCACTCCCGCGAGTTCGATTTCAAACACTGTATTTTTTTCTTTACATCCAATTATTGTTTGGAATCGTCATCGCAAAAGAAAGTGGGATTTTCACTTTCCGAGGATATCACAGGAATTTTCTACAGTGATAACGCTGTTGCAGTAACGTATCGCCACGAGGACGCGGCAGATGACACAAGCGCCGAGTTGACCAAACGGATTTACCGCAATACAGAGTCCGCGCGCAAAGCTTTTATGCAAACCGGCGTTCTGCGAGAAATCGCGAGTCGTTTTACTGCGTTCGTGGAATTCAAAGAACTAACCAACGAGGCCAAGGTTCGCATATTGGCAAAACAGATAATCGAGACTGGCTTCGAATATGATTTGAAGCTAAGCTACATCGCGCCAGGAATCCTGCAAGCTCTGGCCAACGCCTCTCTTTCCGGTGATGCGCTCACAGTTCGTTCCTTCAAAAGCGTGATTGAGGGGTATCTTGCCGAACCCTTTGCCGATGCCGGTGCGAAATATCCAGGGCAACTGGTACGGCTAGATGGGACTATCGACACTCCAAATATTATTCCAGAAAATTCTTAGATCAGAGGTGGTCATGCGTGAATCCTTATATAAACAACATTCTCTGCGGCGACGCGTTGGACGGCTTGAAATTGTTGCCGGATAGCAGCGTCCACGTCTGCGTCACCAGCCCTCCCTATTACGGTCTGCGGGACTACGGCAGTCCCGGCCAGATCGGCCTGGAGACATCCCCCCGGGAATATATCGCCAAACTCACGGCGGTGTTCCGCGAGGTGCGGCGGGTACTGCGGGAGGACGGGACGCTCTGGGTAAATGTCGCGGACAGCTACGCGGGCGTAAAAAACCACTGGAACGGCATAAAGCCAAAAGACATGATCGGCATCCCCTGGTTGTTGGCGTTCGCGCTCCGGTCTGACGGCTGGTACTTGCGCTCGGACATCATCTGGCAGAAATCGAATACGATGCCAGAGGGTGTTGCCGACAGG